>OGGS01000645.1_pt1 | contig 32313 bp, 29 predicted proteins | sample 1571281 | NCBI WGS metagenome assembly OGGS01 (sample SAMEA2582042, study PRJEB24529) | metagenome | biome: Human gut stool | place: China | collected 2011 | reverse complement strand
GTAGCAGGATCGATACCCAGCTGTCCGGAAGCGAACAGCATATTACCTACTTGCACCGCTTGGCTATACGGACCGATAGCGGCGGGAGCGTTTTTTGTAGCGATAACTTTCTTCATTTTCTTCTTTAGTTTATATACATATTATTATTGTTGCTCGTTCATACGTTGGCGAACCACTTCGTACACCAAAATAGAAGTGGCTACAGATACATTCAAGGAGCCGATCGTTCCGAATTGCGGAATCTTTACCATATTATCGCAGATGCGCAAGTTCTCCTGAGACACACCCGTATCTTCCGCTCCCATCACGATCGCTACCGGTCCTTCATACTTCACCGCCGTATAATTCTCCGCCGCTTTCTCGCTGGCGGCAAATACCTTCACCCCGCTTTGCTGCAAGAAACGGATCGCTTGGTTGATACTCTTCTCCTTACAAACCGGCAATACATGCAAGGCGCCGGCAGAGGTCTTGATCGCGTCGGCGTTCACCGAAACGCTTCCTTTTGCCGGAATCACGATCGCATCGACTCCCGCACACTCGCAGGTACGGGCAATAGCGCCGAAATTACGCACGTCCGTAACCCCATCCAGCAATACGATGAAAGGATCTTTTCCTTGCTCATACACAAAAGGAATGATATCTTCCAAGCTCTGGTAGGTAACCGCCGACATAAAAGCGATCACCCCCTGATGATTCTTTCGAGTCAAACGATCCAAGCGTTCAGCCGGAACACGTTGTACCGGTATCTCACGGCCTCTCAGTACCTCAAATAACTCTTTGGATAGATCCCCTTGTAAATCCCTTTTCACAAGGATCTTATCTACCTCCTTATCAGCCTGTATAGCCTCAATCACGGCACGAATGCCGAACACCATCTCGTTTTCTTTCATACTTTATATAACGCAAAACTATTAATTTCACAAATGTAGGGATAAATAATCAATTCTTCAAACCTTCAGCCTTCGCATAACATTCCCGGCATAAAGGCTCGTATTCGGATTGTTCCCCTAAGAAGACCCGTTTATCATTTCCCACGATACGATGGGATACGTAAGCCAAACGTCCGCATTTCACGCAGATGGCATGCACTTTCGTCACCTCATCAGCGATAGCGCATAGCTCCGGCATAGGACCGAAAGGAACTCCCTTATAGTCCATGTCCAACCCAGCCACGATCACCCGGATACCGTTAGCGGCCAATTGATTGCATACGTTTACCAATCCCTCGTCGAAAAACTGGGCCTCGTCTATCCCCACCACATCGATCTCGGAAGTGAACAATAGGATACTGGAGGAAGAATCCACCGGAGTAGAAGGAATCGAATTACTATCGTGCGAGACCACGTTATCCTGCGAATAGCGGGTATCGATCGCAGGCTTGAAAATCTCCACCCGCTGCTTGGCGAATTCAGCCCGCTTCAAACGGCGGATAAGCTCCTCCGTCTTACCGGAAAACATGGAACCGCAAATCACCTCGATCCGCCCTTGTCCCGGATACTGGAATATATGTTCTTCTGAAGGCAATGTCATTACTTTCTCCTTTTTTGCCGGCAAAAGTACATAAAAAAGCGGAACTGCGGAAGCTTACTCACCGTATCACCGGTTCTAATTGTCTCTGCACAGGCGTTGCAGTGGGCATTGCCTATAGTGATACACGGTGTAAGGCATCCATCGTCCGCCTCGTTATAAATTAAGGTTGGGCCGGTCTATTTTCCAGTTAAGCGACGGTATCTTCCGGTTCAGTAAAAATCCGCCTTATTCCTTCACCCATTGCCTCTATTTTTGCCCGGTAATAAATAACTAGGTATATCTTATGAGAAGAATTTCATATATCCTGCTTCTGGGCATCCTTTTATCGGCATGCCAAAAGAACACAAAGTCCAAAGGCACGAACTTACCTGTCGAGGTGATCTCTCCAATAAAAAAGACAGAGACCGGCAGAAGTCGTGAATACACCTTTCTATCAAGACCCTATAATGAGACAGTCCTCTCTTTCCGCATCAATGGCCCCGTCTTGAATTTCGACTTACGGCCCGGACAAGCGTTCTCCAAAGGCAGCACAATCCTCTTGATCGATAACCGTGACTTCTTGATTCGCAAGCAGCAAACAGAGGCGCTCTACTCGCAAACCAACCAAGAGTATAAACGGATCGAGGCCCTTTACAAAAAGAATAACATCTCCGGAAGTAACTACGAAAGAGCGAAAGCAGATTTCCTTGTCGCCAAATCCAATTACGAGACCGCCGTCAACGCCTTAAGCGACACCATCTGTCCGCCCCTTACGACGGATATATCCAAAATATCCATATCGAACCTTTCCAAGACGTGAAAGCGACCGAGCCGATCCTTACCTTCATAGAACTGGACAGGCTCAAGATCGAGACCTATATACCAGAGGAAGTCGCCTTACACTTATATGATAAAGAAAAACAGAAGCTATGTCAAATAGAAATCCATTTCGATACGGCTCCCGAACGGACAATCACCCCTTCCGATTTATATGTGTCTAAAAGTACGACAAACAATAACCTCTCTTATCTGCTGACCGCCATTGTCCCAAATCCAGATATGGAATGGCTGGGTGGAATGAGTGGAATCCTCTCGATCGACCTACCCAAAGAAGAGCGGTCTCAAAATCTATGGCTTCCCTTAACGGCTATCTGTCACCGCCCCCAAAAAGGAGATTATGTATGGGTGGTTAAAGGAGACAAGGTAAACTCCGTTCCCGTCAAACTCGGTGAGCAAAGAAATAACCAGATAGAGATCGTGGAAGGAATCACGGAAAATGACCTTGTCGTATTGACAAGGCAACGTTTCCTTTCCGAAAATAGTACCGTAACCATCCAAAAATAAGTAAGATGCAAAAATTCATCAAATATTTCCTGAAAAACAAAGCGGTTACATGGCTCCTGCTAGTCCTAATCTTGGCAGGGGGGCTGTTCTCTTACGCAAAGATGGGAAAACTGGAAGATGCCCCGTTTACGATCAAGCAAGCCTTGGTACTTACCCCTTATCCCGGCGCCTCCCCCTCGGAAGTTCAGTTCCAAGTGACGGATGTACTGGAAGAAGCCATTCAATCCTTAGGCGAGTTATACTATCTGAAGACAGAGAACCGGGCTGGACTTTCCAAGATCACGGTCTACGTGAAAAAGGAAATCCGGGCCGACGAGATGCAGCAGTTATGGGATAAACTACGCCGAAAGGTAAACGACGTACAAGGCAAATTACCTTCCGGAGCGGGAACCTCCATCGTCAATGATGATTTTGGCGATGTATTGGGTGTTTTCTACGGATTGACCGGAGAATCTTATACCTACCGGGAACTGGAGGATCAAGCCAAACTGATCAAAGATGATTTACTGAAAGTAAAAGACGTGGCAAAGGTAGAGATCTACGGCATACAAACTCCCGTAATCGATATCCGGATAAACCCCACGATCTTATCCAATCGGGGTATTACGACAGCTGATATCAAACGGGCGTTCGACGGACAGAATAAAGTGGTAGACGCCGGGAGTATTCGCAACGGGGAGACTCGCATACGTATCGAATCCACCGGTAATTTTTACTCATTGGATGATATCCGTAACCTTACGATCGTATCTCATTCCGGCGAACATTTCCGGCTAGGCGATATCGCCCGTATTGAGGAGAGTTACCAGACTCCGCCCCAAAACTTCATGCGCATCAATAACAAGTAAGCGGTCGGTATCGCTATCTCTACCGTACCGACCGGGAACGTGGTCGATATGGCCAAGGCCGTGAAAAAGCGTATTCAATCATTTTCGGAGACCATGCCCAAGGGTTTTGAGCTCACCTCCATATACGACCAAGGATATGAGTCCGCCGTGGCCAACCAAGGATTTATCTTGAACTTGATCATCTCCGTCGTGACCGTAGTAGCGATCTTATTGTTCTTTATCGGTTTCAAAAACGGCCTTTTGATCGGTAGCGGATTGGTTTTCTCTATCTTCGCCACTTTAATTGTCATGTTCGCCAACGGGATCGCTTTGCAACGAATGTCTCTTGCCGCTATCATCATTGCGATGGGTATATTGGTAGATAACGCCATCGTAGTATCGGACTCTGCCTTGGTAAATATGCAACGAGGCATGCGCAAACGTATCGCAATCATGAGGGCTTGCTCATCCACCGCCTTGCCTCTACTGGCGGCTACGGCTATCGCGATCCTCACGTTCTTGCCCATTTATTATTCACCGCATATCACGGGCGAATTACTTTCATCCTTAGTGATCGTGATCGGAGTATCCTTGATGTTCAGCTGGGTGTTTGCGCTTACGCAAACCCCATTCTTCATCCAAGAGTTTGTACGGCGCCCCAGACCGGACGAGTTAACAGGGGAATTATTCTCTGGAAAATACTATGATTATTTTCGGTCTTCCCTACGTCTTGTCATCAAATACCGATACGCTACAGTAGGTATCTTATCCGTTCTATTGGTTATCTCCGCATGGAGTTTCCAGTTTATCCCGAAAGTGTTCGTGCCCTCGCTCGATAAGCAGTATTTCACTTTAGATATGTGGCTACCGGAAGGTACAGCCATCGAGGAAACCGATCGATACGCTACCGATATGGTCGAATCCATCCAAGAATATTCGCAGACGGAAATGGTTTCGACTTATATCGGACGGACACCGCCCCGTTATTATCTATCGAACGTTAGCTTCGGTCCCCAACCAAACTATGCTCAATTATTGGTAAAATGCAAGACATCCGGAGAGGCCCGGGAATTGCATGCCTTGCTACAAGACTCAATTCGCTTAAAATATCCGGAACCGCTCATCAATGTGAACAAGTTTGAGTTAAGCCCGCTTACGGAAGCCTTGATAGAAGCCCGTTTCCTCGGACCGGACCCGGCGGTATTGGACTCTTTGACCGGAGTAGCTATCGACATTATGCGAAGGAACCCGAAAGTAACCGATGCCCGGAATGAATGGGGTAATATGACCTATATGATACGCCCGGTATATGATCCGGTAAAAGCCGGTTTCTTAGGTATCACCAAGGCTAATTTGATGGAATCCGTCAAATCCATCGAGGAAGGTACGGTTATCGGGATTTACCGGGATGAGGAAAAGAAAGTCCCGGTCTTATTGAAATCGGAGAAGAGCGGAATCGACGATCCCCGTTCATTAGGTGATTTCTCGGTGTGGAACGGAGAGAAATCCGCACCCTTGTCACAAGTAACCCGACAGGTAACCTCCGCATGGGAATATCCGCAGATCAAGACCTACAACCGGCAATTGTCTATGGCAGCGATGTGTGGCGTGAAAAACGGTTACACCATGTCTGAGGTACACGGTGAGATTCGGGAAGAGATCGAGAAAATGAACCTGCCCCAAGGATATAGCTTCTTCTGGGATTCACAATATAAAGACCAGACAGAGGGATTGCAAGCCCTTGTCAAATTCTTCCCGCTGGCTTTCTTGATGTTGGTTGTTATATTGGTCGCTTTATTCTCCAATTTCCGTCAACCGATAATCATCCTTTGCGTGCTCCCTCTCTCCTTAATCGGGGTAGCGATCGGTATGTTACTTACCGGGTTCGATTTCGGCTTTTTCCCGATCGCCGGATGGTTGGGGCTCTTGGGTATGATTATCAAAAACGTAATCGTATTATTAGACGAGATTAACACGCAACGTCGTAACGGTATCTCTCCATACGACTCGATCATAGAGGCAACCATCTCAAGGACTCGCCCGGTCTTGATGGCGGCAACCACGACTATTTTAGGAATGGTGCCTTTACTTTTCGACGTAGCGTTCGGTGGAATGGCGGCGACTATTATCTTCGGACTCACCTTCGCCACCTTACTTACGTTATTCGTAACCCCGACGTTATACGCATTGTTTTACCGGATTCATTCACCTCACAAATAAACGATAAAAATGGACAAAGTATATATTATCAGCGGTCTCTTATCCTTCCTATCCTTCCCGTTAATCGCACAAAACAGCGATTATCAAGCGCAATATAGGGAAAAAGTCTTGGAATACAACCAAGACTTGAAAGCAGCGGGATACAACGAGGCCATGAAACAGGAAATGATCAAATCGGCCCGTGCGGATTTCAAACCGAAACTCTCGGCGGAAGGTAATTTCAATTATACCGGTAATCCGCTAGAATTATCGATTGATTTGCCATCTATGAATTCCCCCCTTTATTTTCAAGGTAAAGATCTGAAATATGGGGCGACTCTCTCCCTCTCGCAACCGATTTATACCGGAGGCGGCATTCGTGCCAACTACCAAAAAGCACGGCAAGAAAAAGAGTTGGCATCCAATGAATCCGATCGTATAAAAAGCAATACCCTACACGACGCCGATATCTACTATTGGAATGCGGTAGCCCAGCACGAGCTGGTTTTCGTGGCACAGGCATTTCGTACATCCATACAGCAACTGGTGGACGTCGTACGCCACCGGGTAGAAGTCGAATACATCGATCGAAACGATCTTCTTATGGCGGAGGTAAAGCTAAACGATGCAGATTTCCAGTTATTACAAACTCGTGATAACGCCGAGATCGCACGTTTGGCCCTTAATTCTTTCGCTGGTGTAAACCCGAGCGATACCTTGCCGATCGATCATTCCGTAATCGCCCTCAAACAATTTATCCCTTTATCGGATGAGATAGATAACGCGATAACCAGCAGGCCGGAATACCGGATCGCCAAAAACAAGATCGAGTTACAGGAATCATCCCGGAAAATAGCGGATGCCCATTTCTTACCCTAATTCCATATTGGAGTAGATGGAAGTTATTCCTCACCGGGCTATAACTTCAAATCCGACCTAGATCCGAACTATGCGATCTACGCCAAGCTCAGTATCCCGCTCTTCGAATGGGGAAAACGTAAGAGTACCCGCAACGCTTCCTCGTACGCCATCAATATGGCTCAACAGAATCTCAGCAAGACGCAAGATAAGATCCGGCTGGAAATACAAACCGCCCATTACAACTATAAACAAGCTATCGATAAAGTCGAACTAACCGAGAGCTCATTATCAAAAGCATCCGAAAGTGAGCAAATGGCCATGAAGCGTTATAAGGAGGGGAATGTTTCCATCGTCGAGGTTATCAACGCTCAATTATATCATCAGCAAGCTCAGGTTAATTATATACAATCCAAACTAAACGCACAGATGGCGAAGACGGATTTCGAACGGGCAATTTATTATCTTCGCAAAAAAGAATAGGTCATGAAAGAAATATCATACGGGAAATCGGCATGTATCCTTTTGTTTTCGGCATTAGGGGTCTTTTCCTATTTCTTGCTGTTATATCATACGGAGCTACAAGAGCGCATCCCCGATATAAAGATCTCATTGATCGCTTTGTCCATCACGATAGCGGTATTCAACTTGTTCGGTTTCAGTTTACTGGTCAGCAGCCATTGGATGGCTACCAACTATCCATTATATTATATCGATAAAAGCCGGATGTTATGGCATTATCTGCTGGTAGCGATCCTATTGCTACTTATGAATTGTACCCTGTTTATCTCGTTGAAATGGATCACAAGCATTGGCGATCCTTTCGTGATCCGGGCAAAAGGGGCCGGTTTGGTAATAGCCGTCTGGTTCGTGGAGATGATCATTTTCAGCCTTCTCTTGATTAATTATTCGATGCGTTATACATTGAATTTATATAAGGAGAAACAAAGATTGGAAGCAGAATCTATACAAGCTAAATATACCGCTCTCCAAAGCCAGCTAAATCCTCATTTCCTATTCAATAGCTTGAATACATTGATAGCAGAGATAGAGTATGATCCGGCTACGGCGGTCAAGTTTACGCAGCATCTATCCGAGGTATACCGTTACGTGCTCCGCCAGCAACAGTGCCAGATCGTCTCTTTAAAAGAGGAGCTTGATTTTCTGGATTCCTATATATTCCTCCATCAAGTCCGGCTGGGAGATTGTTTGTCGTTGGAACGCGATCTTCCCGACAACGTCATTGACCATCAATTGCCCCCTCTGACACTGCAACTACTAGCCGAGAATGTCGTGAAACATAATTATATCGACGATTTTAACCCGATGACCATACGGGTATATACTGAAAGGAACAGTCGATATCTATGCGTCAGCAATACATTACGGCCTAAAAAAGTCTCAAACGCATCCGGTAAAGGATTAAAGAATTTGTCGGAGCGTTATCAATTACTATGTAAGCAGGATATCCAGATCCGAAAAAATGATCACCAATTCACCGTATCAATCCCACTTATTTATGAATAATATCCAAGTAGCCATTATCGAAGATGAGAAACCGGCCGCCCGGTTACTGGAAGGTATGATAAAGAAATTACGCCCGCAATGGGATATCATCAAGATACCCGGAAGCATCGAATCATCCGTGGCTTGGTTCGCTTCCCATCCGCATCCGGATATCGTTTTTCTGGATATCCAGTTGTCGGATGGAAATTCTTTTTTATTTATAGAACAGGCTTGTCCTACAAGTCTCATTATCTTTACGACCGCTTACGATGAATATGCAGTCCGGGCCTTTACGGTAAACAGTATTGATTATCTACTCAAACCGATACGACAAGAGAGATTGGAGGAAGCCATCCAAAAATTCGAGCATGTCACGTCTAAGTACAACCAGAAGCTCTTAGAGCAAAATGATTTATTGGAAGTACTCCATTCCCTCACGTATCCCGGCAAGAAATACAGGACCCGTTTCCTTATTTCCGGCAACGAGAAACTGATCACTTTACAGGTGGAGGATATCGCCCACTTTTATTCATTAAACAAGATCACCTTCGCTGTCACACGCCAAAACAAGGAGTACATAATCGATTTCCCGCTGGATAAACTCATGGAACAATTAGATCCCGATAAATTTTTCCGGACGAACCGGCAGACGATCATAAATATCGAATCCATCGTGAAAATAGAGCCCTATTTTCAGAATAAGGTCATTGTCCACATAAAGCCGGAACATAAAGAGAAAATATTGGTCAGCAAAGAAAAATGGGCCTCTTTCAAGCTATGGTTGAATTATTAGACCTTTCGCCCATTACTATAATACCGTTCTTTTCTATCGTCCCGATCCTTCTTATTCTTTTTAGGTTTGGGCTTATCCGGTTTCGCTGGTTTCCGATAGTCATGACGATGGTTGTCACGATCCCAATGTCTATCTGAGTCATGCCGGTCGTCTCTCCAATGATTGTCATGGTGAATGGTACCCCAGCGGTAATTCCAATAGTTATCCTCATATCGACGGCAGTCATGGGACGGGCGGCGATCCGGATATCTCGGATTCGCATACCATCCCCGATAATCATGGATACGTTGCGGATGCTCCCTTACAAAACGGACATATAGATTGAACTGGGCCGGAGTCAATAGACGTTGGATCTTACGATCCCTTTCCATACGCAAATCGTAAATACGGCGAGCCGCACGGTCCCAATACCGATAGTCACGGCGGGCCTCCTTCTCTATTTTCTGTCCGTACTTATGGATAATCTTATGGTATTCCGCTGCTTGGCGAGCGGGCAAATGCATCGCTTGCTCCATCCAAAGACAATTTTGACAATGCGGTTCATTCCACCCAAAACTGATCCAAAACTGGCTGTAAGCGGGTAAACTGCACAATATAGCCAACACACATAGTAAGCTGAATCGTTTCATGTCTTTTCAATTTTAAGTTAATAATAAAGCGAATCGTTTGTTCTTTTATCTAAGACTGCCCTACTTCAGAAAGGTTTAATCCTTGATACCCAACAAATCTTTCGCATTGGCAAGAGAAGCCTCTGTCAACGAGGCTCCGCTCAACATACGGGCCACCTCGTTCACACGTTCCTCCCCCTCTAATTGCTTGATACGGGTCAGCGTACGGTCTTTGGTATCCTTCTTATAAACAAAATAATGAGCTTGCCCCTTCGCCGCTATCTGAGGTAAGTGAGTGATAGCGAAAACTTGCATCTTTGTTCCGAGTTCTTGCATGATATCCCCCATTTTATCGGCGATATCACCCGATACCCCCGTATCTACCTCATCAAAGATAATAGTAGGTAAAGCGGTGAACCCGGCAATCATAGCCTTAATGCAGAGCATCAACCGGGAGATCTCACCTCCGGAAGCGGTTTGGGCTACCGGCTGCAATTCCGCGCTCTTATTGGCGGAGAACATAAATCGGATATCGTCCATTCCATCGCTCTCCGGCTCTTTGCGAGGAAGGATGTCCACACGGAAACGGGTATTCGGCATCCCCAACGGAATAATCATCTTGACCAATTGCGAGGCCATCGCCGTGGAAGCGACTTTACGCTGCTCGCTAAGCACGGAGGCTTGTTGAAGCAACTCTTTATACGAGGCATCCAATTGACTCTCTAACAAACCGATTTGCTCATCGAAAGAATCGATCGCACGCAATTGCTCTTGGTATTGATCCCGTATAGCAATCAATTCATCCACGGTGGAGACACGGTGTTTTTGCAGAAGTGTATAAAGGATATTCAAGCGTTCATTCACCCATTCCAATCGTTCCGGGTTGAACTCTACATCTTCCTTTAAAACGTCTGTCTCGGAAGCCAGATCATTCAAGTCGATATAAGCCGAGCGGATTCGCTCGGAGATCTCCTTGGCTTTCGGGAAATATCTTTCTAAGGAATCCACGGTGGAAAGGGCTTCCTTGAGTATTTGGATGGCTCCTTGCTCCTCGCCGTCCAAGAGTTCGGTTACCTTATATAAAGAGCTTTTGATCTCCTCCGCATGCGAGAGAGTTTCTTGCTCTTGCTCCAACTCATCCTGCTCATCCGGTTGAAGGTTGGCTTCGTCCAATTGTTCCAATTGAAAACGGATATAGTCCTCCTCCTGCTTGCTTTGAGCCGCTTTGTCCCTCAAATCTTTCAGTTCCCTTCGCAACGCCTGATAACGGGTAAATTCCTTCTTATAAAGAATGAGCAAGATCTCATTTTCGGCCATTACATCGATCACTTTCAGCTGGAAACGGTTGTCGCCCAACAATAGGTTCTGATGCTGCGAATGGATATCGATCAAGCGGCTTCCCAACTCTTTTAAGATCGTAAGGGAAACCGGAGAATCATTGACGAAGGCACGGGATTTGCCGGAGGCATAAAGTTCCCGACGCAAGATACAGCTATCCGCGTCGTACTCAAGGTCGTTACTTAGGAAGAAAGGCTCCAACTGATATTTTGAGACATCAAATACGGCCTCGATCACACATTTATCCGAACCTTTCTTTATACTCTTGCCATCCGCACGCTGTCCCAGCACCAAAGACAAGGCTCCTAATATAATTGATTTTCCCGCTCCGGTCTCACCCGTTATCACCGAGAAGCCTTTATCAAAGCGGATATCCAAATTGTCTATCAAGACAAAGTTCTGTATAAATAAGGATTTCAACATAACTATTTTACCTTACTGGTTTTTGAAGCTCTTCCAAGCGAGTGGATTGTGCCGGATAGATCTCGAACAGCATCTTATAGCCCTCTTGCCGCTCTTGTGTGGTCGCTTTCGAATAAATCGCGATAATCTCATCTAATTTAGCGTCGGCGAACATTTGTAGAAGCACAGAGGTAGGCCGGGCTTTCTTTACTTCCTGCAAGGCGGGAAGCGCACTAATGATCGTCGTACGTCCACGATCCGGATTTGCTGCCATTTCATCGAGTCCTTTCCGGTGATACGTGTACCACATTTCCCGGAAAGCGTCGGATGCGTTATCTTGCAAAGCCGTCGCTACGGCATGGCGGTTCTGGTTGCTATCAAAAGCTTTCCAGCCCGTCCACGACATCTCAGACTGGGCCATGTTCACGATTTGCTGGGCTTGTTGTATATAAGTAGTTCCACCTTTCGGAGCGAAACTATCGAAATCAAGCCCCAAGATCACATAGACGTAAAACACGATAGTGGCCGTAAGATTGCTGGTCAGCGTATTTGAGTTATAGTCCAACGGCTCGCCCTCCGTATACTCAAAATCCAACTGTTGATCCCTGAAATTCAGAAGAGTAGTTGTATAACTGGAATTATAGACCGGACGGCGGGCTTGTATCTGGATCTCGCTCTTGAAGTTCGTCTCATCCAATTCATTCACGATAATCGTCATCGTACAATCGATCTTCTCATTGACGGCAAACGTGGCATCCGTCCATTTCCGGTTATTCACGAACTCAGTCAAGGAGTTCTGCAAGGTCGTGAAGATTTGCTTGTTAGCGGTCGCAATTTTGTCTCCGTTCACCGTGATACGGGCGTTCAACTCTTGCGCCTTCCCACAAAAAGGAGCGGCGCAAAGCATGAATAGATAAAACAGTCTTCTTACTTTTCTCATTTCAATAATGTTACCAACTTATTTACGATATCACAGGCTACCTCCCGCTTCGTTTTGAGCGGATAGCTCGTTACTCCTCCGGCATTGTCGATAATCGTGATCTTATTGGTATCGCAACGGAAACCGGCACCTTGGTCTCGTAAAGAATTCAAGACGATGAAATCGAGATTCTTCCGCTTCAGTTTACCTTCGGCATGAGTAGCCTCGTCGTTCGTCTCCAAGGCGAACCCCACCATGACCTGTCCTTCCCGCTTGATCGCACCCAAAGAGGCGGCGATATCCGGGTTCGGAACCAAATGAAGCGTCATCTCTCTCTCCGTTTCCCGTTTGATCTTCTGCTCGGAAGCATTCTCCGGACGGTAATCGGCGACAGCGGCACATAATATGGCAGCATCGCTACTCGGGAATGCGGTCATCGCCGCTTGGTACATTTCCCCGGCAGACTCAACATCGATTCGTTTAATAGCTGGATGATGTGTTTTTAAAGAGACTGGACCAGCGACCAAAGTCACCTCCGCCCCTCTCTCCGCACAAGCTTCCGCTAAAGCGAACCCCATCTTACCGGAAGAGTAATTACCTATAAAACGTACGGGATCTATCTTTTCATATGTCGGACCTGCTGTTATTAAGATCTTTTTTTTTTCAAGATCTTTTTGAGCGGAAAAGAAGTCTTCCAAAACCTCGATAATCTTATCGGGTTCTTCCATCCGGCCTTTACCAACCAAATGGCTCGCCAATTCCCCCTCGGCAGGTTCGATAATCCGGTTACCGAATGAACGCAAGCGCTCCAGATTCTGTTGGGTACTCGGATGAGCGAACATATCCAAATCCATGGCCGGAGCCACGAATACAGGGGCTTTACAAGAAAGATAAGTAGTTATCAGCATATTATCGGCGATTCCGTTCGCCATCTTACCGATCGTGGAAGCGGTAGCCGGAGCAATCAACATGGCATCCGCCCAAAGCCCCAGATCCACATGACTATTCCATGTACCATCCCTATTGGAAAAAAACTCGCAGATTACAGGGTGGCTACTCAACGTCGATAACGTAAGCGGAGTGATAAACTCTTTTCCCGCCGGCGTGATAACCACTTGTACCTCGGCTCCTTTTTTCACCAATCCCCGGATGATATAAGCGGCTTTGTATGCGGCTATACTCCCCGTAATCCCTAATATAATATGTTTATCTTTCAATATCATATATCGAATCAATTTATCTTTGCCAGTAGAGACGTAGCACGTTGCGTCTCTACAACCTCAACAAAAGAATCTCTTTGGCTACTTTTGAGTTTATATTGCCATATTCGCCAAGTTTCCATCCCATTCGATCGATAGGTTCCACCAAAGCATCCAAGTCGGACTCCTTGATCCCATAGTCGGAAAGACGGGTCTTTAATCCCATGAAATGGAAAAAATCTTCCGTAGCCTCTATTGACTTTTGCGCCTTTTCATCGGCAGATCCTTCGGTAATACCAAATATGACCTCTCCCATCCGGATCAGTTTCGCCGCTTTCTCCTTACGCATATAGGTCATGACACCCGGCAAGATAACCGCCAAAGTCTGGGCATGATCCAAGCCGAACTGCGCCGTCAATGCATATCCCATACGGTGTGAGGACCAGTCTTGGGGTACTCCTTGGCCGATCCAACAGTTCAAGGCATTCGTAGCCGCCCACATCAAATTAGCACGAATATCATAATCATTCGGATTTTGCAAGACCTTGCGGCCTTCTTCCACAATTGTCTTCATCAATCCCTCGGCAAAATAATCTTGAACCTTAGCGTTCACCGGATAAGTCAGGTATTGCTCGACCACATGGATAAACGAGTCAACGACACCGTTAGCCACCTGTCGCTCAGGTAAAGAATAAGTTACCTGCGGATCTAAGATAGCGAACTTAGGGAACACCAACGGAGACATGAAATTCAATTTCTCATGGACAGATTCCCGGGAAATTACCGCCCGTTCATTCATTTCCGAACCGGTAGCGGCCAAAGTCAGCACTACTCCTAAAGGAAGCGCTTTCTTTATCACGCCACCTTTCGACAAGATATCCCAAGGATCTCCCTCGAAAAACGTAGCCGAAGCGATAAATTTCGTAGCGTCGATCACTGATCCGCCGCCTACCGCCAGCAAGAAATCGATATTCTCCCCCTTCACCAACTCAACAGCCTTCATACAAGTCTCATAACGGGGATTCGCCTCAATACCACCAAACTCATAGGTATGGAAGTCTTTCAAAGCTGCCGTCACCTGCTCATAAATGCCATTTTTCTTAATGCTACCGCCACCGTATACCACCAGAACCTTACTTCCTTCTGGAAGTAACGCAGACAAACGGGCAATACTTCCTTTGCCGAACACAACCTTTACAGGATTGCAAAACTCAAAATTATTCATCGCCTTATTTTGAATTAAAGTCTCTCAAACGGATCTCTGTCAACATTTTCTTCGTATTCAACGGGAAATCGCCATTCATGATCCAAGAATAATAACCCGGATCCGACTTCAAGATCTCCGTTACCAAACGGCCTTTATACTTACCGAAGTTAATAACCTCCTCGCCTTTATCGTTGTAAACCATACGTCCGGCGAAATCCACATTATTCGAGTAGCAGGAATATTGGGAAAGGAAAGCAACGTCATTCTTCAAATCCGGATAGCGATCCAGCTGCGCTTTCAACACCTCATATGTAGCCAACGTATCAGCCTCAGCCGTATGAGCGTTCTCCAAGCTTTTATTGCAATAGAATTTATAAGCGGCAGATAACGTACGTTGCTCCATCTTATGGAAAATCGTCTGTACATCGATAAATTTGCGCCGGTTCAAATCGATATCCACACCCGCACGCAGAAACTCCTCGGCAAGCATGGGTATATCAAAACGGTTGGAATTATATCCGGCCAAATCACAACCCTCGATCTGGGTTGCCAAAGATTTAGCGATCTCCTTAAAGGTCGGACAATCTTTTACATCTTCATCGGTTATGCCATGAATAGCGGTAGATTCGGGGGGAATAGGCATACCGGGATTTATCCGGCGTGTCTTCGTTTCTTCTTTCCCATTTGGGAAGACCTTCACGTAGGAAATCTCTACGATACGGTCCTTTACGATATTTATACCCGTGGTCTCTAAATCAAAAAAGACCAGCGGGTTCCTTAAGTTTAACTGCATTATTTATTTATTAGTCATTCAACATCATCGGCATCAGCAACATGAGCAAGTCCTCGTCCTCATCATTCTCAGAAGGAACGATCAAGCCGGCACGTGAAGGGTCCGCTAATTCTAATACAACCTCTTCCGAGCTGATATTTCCAAGGATCTCGATCAGATATGTAGCCTTAAAACCGATGCTTAACTCCGTCCCGTCAAACTGACAAACAATACGCTCTTCCGCAGAAGTGGAGAAATCGATATCTTGGGCGGAAACCGTAATCAAGCTATCCTTCAAGTGCAACTTCACCAAGCTGCTCGCCGGATTAGAAAAGACAGAAACACGCTTTAAAGCATTCAAGAAAGAGATACGATCGATCGTTACCTTAAACGGGTTTTCTTGAGGAATCACACTATTATAGTTCGGGTAACGCCCCTCGATCAAACGACAAACCATCTCGAAGTTCGTGCAAGTAATATACGCATTGTTATCATCAAACTTAATCAATACTTGCTCCGACTCCTTCGCCAACAAATTCTTCAATAAATTAGCCGGCTTCTTCGGCAAAATGAAAGAAGCCCGTTCCGGGGATTTCACCGCCAAGTTACGCAAGCGAACCAATTTATGTCCGTCTGATGCCACGAACGTCAAATCATCCGTATGGATATCGAAATAGACACCATTCATTACAGGGCGAAGCTCATCATCGGCCGTGGCGAACAAGGAACGACTGATGCCGTTTAACAGCATCTGGGCATCCATCGAGATAGAGATAGCGTTATCATTCAACGGCTTCTGCTGCGGATATGTGTCCCCTTTCTGACCGATAAAATTATACTTACCATTCTGGAAATGAATGAAAATCTCCAAATTCTCATCATTGATATCAAAAGTAAGCGGTTGTTCGGGAAGCTCTTTCAGCGGATCGAGCAGTATCTTGGCGGAAACCGCAAAGAGTCCGGCACCTTGGGCATTCATGACGTCTACGGAAGTCACCAACCGGGTCTCGGCATCGGAAGCTGTCACCGTAAGCGTATTTCCTTCTAGGTTAAAAAGGAAGCTGTCCAGAATCGGTAAAGAGTTCTTGGAAGCGATAACCTTGCTTATAGACTGTAAACGTGATAATAACGCAGTGCTGGATACATCGAATCTCATAGCTTTAATTATTTTATCTTGTTATATTATTATTTCACACAAACTACCATTTGGATAGGAAGAGACGCGGCATGCCTCATCTCTACAAATTAACCCAACAAAATTAAGAAAATATTTTATTTGTAACCAACTATACTTTCAAAAGTTTAGGGTACAAAAAAAGCTTCCCTCCGCTTTATCGGAGAGAAGCCTCTTATATTCTTTATTATTCGCTACTTAATTATTTAGCGAAATAATCTTTTACCGCTTCGTTAGGGATCATTTCTTCTTGGAAGATGTATGCACCTGTTTTCGGAGACTTAACCATTTTAATCACTTTGGAATAAGTACGACCGTCACCTTTCTTAAATGTTGCAACTGCTTTTTTTGCCATCGTTTAAAATCTCCTATTACTTAATTTCTTTGTGTAACGTCATCTTCTTCAAAACCGGATTGTATTTCATCAATTCCAATCTCTGAGTAGTATTCTTTCTATTCTTCGTAGTGATATAGCGAGACATACCCGGCATTCCACTTTCCTTGTGCTCTGTACACTCAAGGATTACCTGTACTCTATTTCCTTTTGCTTTTTTTGCCATTTTCTATATCCTCCACAAATTATGCGTTCAAATAACCTTTTTCAGCCGCCATCTTGATAGCCGCATCCAAACCTAACTTATTGATTGTACGTAAGCCAGCCGCAGATATATTCAAGCTAACCCAGCAATCCTGCTCTACCCAGTAGAACTTCTTCGTAAACAGGTTGACATTGAACTTACGCTTCGTTCTTCTCTTTGAGTGAGAAACGTTGTTTCCAACCATTGCTCTCTTTCCAGTAATTTGACAAATTTTAGACATTTCTAATCTGTTCTTTTAAATTATACGAAATTTAAGTCAACTCCTGCTATGTGTCTTCCCTTTCTGAACTAGCATCATGAACAAAAACGAAGATTCTAATAGAGTCTTATCTTTACAGGGTGCAAAGGTAAGAATTATTTTGATTTATCTGCAAGAATTCTCAAATATTTTTTCCTCAACAAATCATGTCTTAAATTAGTTATAGGTATATAACAACATAACATGATATTCATTATGGCAAGAAGTTTTAAAGAAGCGATCCAGCATCGCCGGACACATTATGGAATAGGTAACAACTCTCCCATTTCCGACAACGAGATTCATGAGATTATTAAGACAGCGGTCACTCACGTTCCCTCCGCATTCAATTCGCAGTCTACGAGAATCGTACTGCTACTGGGTGAAAGCCACAAGAAGCTTTGGGAAATCGTAAAAGACACGCTTCGTAAAATCGTCCCCGCCGAAGCCTATAAGGCTACCGAGGTAAAGATAGATAATTCTTTCGAGGCTGGCTATGGCACGGTCCTCTTTTTCGAGGATACAGCGGTAGTAGAAGGCTTACAGAAGCAATTTCCTTCTTACAAAGAGAATTTCCCGGTATGGTCCCAACAGACATCGGCTATGCATCAATTCGCGGTATGGACTATGCTGGAAGACGCCGGCTTCGGCGCTTCTTTGCAACATTACAACCCGTTGATCGACGAGGCGGTCGCTAAACAATGGCATATCAATCCGAACTGGAAACTGATCGCCGAGATGCCGTTCGGTACCTCTACGCAAGAACCGGGAGAAAAACAATTCGCCCCATTAGAGGAACGAATTTTAGTATTCAAATAATTATAATAATGTATATGGAATATGACATAGCAATCATAGGCGGTGGACCTGCGGGTTACACCGCCGCCGAAAGGGCTTCGGAGAATGGATTAAAAACAATCCTTTTCGAGAAGAACGCTATCGGTGGCGTCTGCCTAAACGAGGGATGTATCCCGACAAAAACTCTTTTATACTCCGCCAAGATACTAGACAGTATCAAAAGTGCCTCCAAATATGGTATAGTGGCGATGAAAGACCCAAGTTTCGACTTGGCAAAGATTATCGACCGGAAGAACAAGACCGTCCGTAAACTTACGCTCGGGGTAAAAGCCCGGCTTACGGGTAACGGCGTCACCATCGTAGAAGGAGAGGCACGAATCGCCGGAGAGGAGTTTGGAAATATACGGATTCACTGCGATGGAAAAGAGTATTTAGTGAAGAATGTGTTAGTATGCACAGGCTCTGAAACCGTGATCCCTCCTATCAAAGGGTTATCAGAGGTCAAGTATTGGACTTCCCGGGAAGCCCTTGATCTCAACGATTTGCCAAAATCGTTAGCGATTATCGGTGGTGGCGTGATCGGAATGGAGTTCGCCTCATTCTTTAACAGTATGGGCGTAAAGGTGAAGGTAATCGAGATGCTACCCGAGATATTAGGGAATATGGATAAAGAAACCTCAGCGATGCTTCGATCCGAGTATAAGAAAAAAGGCGTAGAGTTTTTCTTGAATACCAAAGTTACAGAGGTATCGGCAGAGAAAGTCTTTGTTGAGAAAAACGGCAAGGCAGACACGATTGAAGCCGATAAAATATTGGTGAGCGTGGGCCGCCGTCCGATTACAAAGAGTCTGGGACTCGAAAATCTAGCGATCGAAATACAAGGGGCCGGTGTAAAGGTAAACGAACATATGCTGACTTCCCATCCACATGTATATGCGGCTGGAGATATTACCGGTTTTTCCCTGCTGGCACATACGGCTTACCGGGAAGCGGAAGTTGCCATACACCATATCCTAGGCATACCGGACGAGATGAGCTATAAAGCCATTCCGGCGGTAGTTTATACGAATCCGGAATTGGCGAGCGTGGGTAAGACAGAAGAGGAATTGATAGCGAATGGGGAAAGTTTTCGTGTTCAAAAGATCCCGATGACCTATTCCGGACGTTTCGTCGCAGAGAACGAGAATGGTAATGGTTTATGTAAACTGATCACGGACGACGAGGATCGTATCATCGGTTGCCATCTACTAGGGAATCCGGCATCCGAGATTATCGTCACCGCCGGAATCGCTGTCGAGAATGGTTATACAGTCGATGAATTTAAGAAAAATATTTTCCCGCATCCGACAGTCAGTGAGATCCTCCACGAAAGTTTATATATCTAATAAAACGCCTAACTAAAACAGTTTCCTGATGCTTTGCATTCACAATACACAAACGGATCCATACTTCAATTTGGCCGCCGAAGAGTATCTGCTCAAGAATTTCAAAGAGAATATTTTCATGCTTTGGCAGAATGAACCATCAATCGTGATCGGTAAGCATCAGGATGTATGGGCCGAGGTAAATCTCAAATTCGTACAAGACCAACAAATCAAGATAGCACGCAGGTTTTCCGGTGGTGGTGCCGTTTACCATGATCCGGGAAACCTGAATCTTACATTTATAGAGACCGGCCAGATTATGCAGACCGACAAATATACCATCCAGATCATGAATTTTCTCAAGACATTGGGAGTACATGTCGAGGTGGATGAACGGAAAGGATTAACTATCGGAGGATTTAAAATATCGGGTAGCGCACAGAGTATCCATAAGAATCGGTATATGCACCATGCGACCTTATTGTTTTCCACCGATCTGGATAGGCTTGTCACCTCCTTGAAAAGTACATCCCGTCAAGCACCAGAGAAAACAGGAGGTAAACGATCGACATTCGTTAAATCTGTACGGAGTCCGGTCACGAATATCAGCGCCCATCTTCCGGCTTCTATCTCTATCCAGCATTTTAAGAAAGCGCTTCTTTACTATTTCACGATCAATAATCCCGGCATACAGGATTATTCCTTCACACAAGCAGACTTGGAAGCCATCTATCGGCTTAAAGAGCAGAAATATGCTACAGCCAGCTGGAACTTTAACACTTATACACTATAATACAGAAACTTACCTTCTTGATCTTTGTTCTTATTATATACCGTTTGTAGAGACGGGGCACGCCCCGTCTCCCACTATATAACAGTAATTAAAAAATCAAAATATGGCTACATTTGAGATAAAGATGCCTAAGTTGGGCGAAAGTATTACAGAAGGAACCATCATCTCATGGTCGGTAAAGGTAGGTGATACCGTAGAGGAAGATGATGTCCTTTTCGAAGTAAGCACAGCGAAAGTAAGCGCTGAGATTCCATCCCCCGTTGAGGGAAAAGTAAAACAACTTCTTTTTAATGAGGGAGACACCGTAGCGGTCGGTACAGTCGTAGCGATCCTTGAGATCGAAGGTGAAGGAGAGGATAACGGAGCTCAGCCGGAAACCTCGGAGGCTACTCAACCGAAAGAACAAGTCACCGCTCCCGCCTCAGAGGAATTATCAAAGAATTCCCAAGAGGAAGATCGTTGGTATTCTCCCGTCGTATTGCAATTAGCGAAAACGGCCGGTGTATCGCAAGATGAACTGGATCATATTCCGGGTACCGGATACCTAGGACGTCTCAGCAAGAAAGATATTCAAACGTATATCGATCACAAAAATAAAGGTACGGAAATGCCGAAGCCGAAACAGGCTCCTGTTTCTTCCATGCAGCAAACGGCTACGAGCACGCCAACAATTACGGTAGCGCCGCCGACCGCTCCTTCCATGCCTATGACAGCGGCCACTCCATCCGCTCCACTCGCCCAAGGAGACGAGGTGAGAGAAATGGATCGTGTACGTAAGATCATTGCGGACCATATGGTATTATCGAAAAAAGTATCTCCGCATGTGACGTCGGTTATCGAGGTAGACGTGACCCGACTGGTTAACTGGCGTAAAAAAGTGAAGGATCAATTCTTCAAGCAAGAAGGCATCAACCTAACTTATATGCCGGCTATTACCGAAGCGACCGCCAAAGCGTTGAAAGCCTATCCATTAGTAAATTCATCCGTGGACGGTTACAATATCATCCTAAAGAAGCCTATTAATATAGGTATAGCGGTTTCCTTAAACGACGGAAATTTAATTGTCCCGGTTATACACGATGCCGATAAGCTGAACCTAAGTGGCCTCGCCTCACAAATAGATACCTTGGCGGCTAAAGCCCGTGAGAATAAGCTCGCCCCGGATAGCATCCAAGGCGGAACGTTCACGATTACGAATTTCGGAACCTTCAAGAGTCTGTTCGGCACCCCGATCATCAATCAGCCTCAAGTAGCGATCCTAGCCGTCGGTTATATCGAGAAGAAGCCTGCGGTAGTAGAGACGCCCGAGGGAGACACGATCGCTATCCGTCACAAGATGTACCTCTCACTCTCCTACGATCATCGTATCGTGGACGGAGCTTTGGCGGGAGCCTTTTTACGTTCCATCGCCGACGAACTAGAGAATTGGAACGCTTAATACATTATTATAATAGAACAACATGAAAAAGTATGATATAAAAACAACAGATAAGGAGACTCTCAGGAAATGGTTTTACCTTATGACGCTCGGAAGGGCGATCGATGAGAAGGCTCCCTCCTATTTATTGCAATCTCTCGGCTGGTCTTATCATGCCCCGTATGCCGGGCACGACGGGATACAACTCGCCATGGGACAAGTATTCGATAAGGATACGGACTTTCTCTTCCCCTATTACCGGGATATGTTGACGGTTCTCTCGGCGGGAATGACTGCCGAGGAGATCATCCTGAACGGTATCTCCAAGGCGACCGATCTGACCAGTGGCGGCCGCCACATGTCTAACCACTTCTCTAAGATGGAATGGCATATCGAGAACGTTTCTTCCGCTACGGCGACTCACGATCTCCATGCCGCCGGCGTGGCACGGGCGATGGTTTACTATGGACAGAAAGGCGTAGCGATTACCTCGCACGGTGAATCGGCCGCTTCCGAAGGCTATGTGTATGAGGCAATCAATGGCGCCAGCAATGAGCGACTGCCGGTTATCTTTGTCTTCCAAGACAATGGATATGGTATCTCTGTCCCCAAAAAGGACCAGACGGCCAATCGTAAAGTTGCCGATAACTTCTCTGGCTTCAAGAATTTACGTATTATCCATTGCAATGGAAAAGACGTGTTCGATTCCATGAATGCCATGACCGAGGCCAAAGAGTACGCGATCGCCAACCGGACTCCCGTAATCGTTCAGGCCAATTGCGTACGGATAGGCTCCCACTCAAACTCCGATAAACATACCTTGTATCGTGATGAGAACGAGCTTACCTATGTAAAATCCGCCGATCCTTTATACAAATTCCATCGCATGCTGATTCGTTACGGACGTTTCACCGAGGAAGAATTGAAAGAGATCGCGGATCTAGCGGCTAAAGACCTGAAAGCCGCCAATCGGAAAGCGATGGCCGCCCCCGATCCCGATCCGTCTACCGTCAAGGATTACGTCCTCCCGGAACCTTATCAACCTCAAAAATACAAAGAAGGTGTTCAAAACGAGGAAGGAGAGAAAGAAACGCTAGTTACGGCGATCAACAAGACGTTGAAAGCGGAGTTCCGGCACAACCCGGATACGTTTATCTGGGGACAGGATGTAGCCAATAAAGAAAAGGGTGGCGTATTCAACATCACGAAAGGCATGCAGCAAGAATTCGGTATCGAGCGAGTCTTCAACGCCCCTATCGCCGAGGATTATATCGTAGGGACAGCGAACGGTATGTGCCGCTTTGACCCGAAGATCCATGTAGTGATCGAGGGCGCGGAATTCGCCGATTACTTCTGGCCGGCCGTCGAGCAATACGTGGAATGTACGCATGAGTATTGGCGCAGCAACGGGCAATTTACCCCAAACATCACTTTGCGCCTAGCCTCCGGAGGCTATATCGGAGGAGGGCTTTATCATTCCCAGACCATTGAGGGCGCATTGACCTCATTACCCGGTGCCCGGATTGTTTATCCCTCTTTCGCGGATGATGCCGCCGGACTGTTGCGGACGAGTATGCGTTCTAAAGGCTTTACGCTCTATCTGGAACCGAAAGCGCTCTACAACGCGGTAGAAGCCTCCACCTTTGTCCCCGAGGATTTCGAGGTTCCGTTTGGGAAAGCCCGTATCCGCCGTCCGGGAAAAGATCTGACAATCATCACTTATGGCAATACGACCCATCTTTGCCTCAACGTAGCCGAGCTTCTTTACAAGGAGAAAGGCTGGGAACTGGAGGTTATCGATCTTCGTACCTTGATACCATTGGATAAAGAGGCGATCTTCAACTCGGTGAAGAAAACCAGTAAAGTATTGATCGTACATGAGGACAAGGTCTTCTCTGGCTTCGGAGCGGAAATTGCCGGCATCATCGGCTCGGAACTATTCCAGTACTTGGATGCTCCGATCCAACGGGTAGGTTCCCTATTCACTCCGGTTGGTTTCCATCCGGTCTTGGAACGGGCCATCCTCCCCAACGAGGAGACCATCTATCATGCGGCAAAAGAACTGCTGCTTTATTAGATCCACATTCGTTAAATCTTTAAAAGCATCACAATGAAAACAGGATTATTTTACGGAACGGGCACAGAGAAAACAACCTTTGTCGCCAATAAAATAAGAAAAGCTTTCGGGGAGGATCAGATCGATATCATCCCTATTGAAAGCGCATGGAAAAGAGATTTCGAGGCTTACGACCATATAATCGCAGGAACCTCTACTTGGTTCGATGGCGAGCTTCCCACCTATTGGGACGAGATCATCCCGGAACTGGTCACTTTAGACCTTAAAAATAAGAAGGTCGCTATTTTCGGTCTTGGAGATCAAACGAATTATCCGGATAATTTCGCCGATGGAGTCGGCATATTGGCGGACGCTTTCACCTCCTGTGGAGCGACTTTAGTAGGCGAGACCTCTTCGGATGATTATTTCTTTAATGCCTCCAAAGCCTTGAAAAATGGCAAACTACTAGGCTTAGTCCTCGATTTGGAAAACCAACCGGATCAAACCGACAAACGAATCGAGCGATGGGTGAAGCAATTGAAGGAGGCGTTTGGATAAAGAAGAATGCATCTTAAACTCGTAAACGAGAACTAAACAGAAAGCGTAACGAATCACTCCACGGGTTTGTTACGCCTTCATTCTATACACCTGTCTTTCATACACATACTGTGCCAACATCTACCATCGCCTTGGCACAGCTGTGCCACGCTGATGGCATACCCGTGCCATAGTGATGGCAAGCCCGTGCCACGCCGATGGCAAAGCTGTGCCACCTAGATGGCAAACATACTTTATTAGCGAGACACTAATTAGTTAAACATTTGACTAATCCGAGAAAAAACGCTATCTTCGCGCCCAGCAAGTTTAAAAGAATTATAAGTAATGGTAGAAGGTAAAGAATTCCGGGAACTTATGTTACAAGTTGTCCGCACACGCATGGCATTTCGTCGGTCTATGCAACGAACGCTGAAAAAGAACAACGCCGGTATAACATTTGAGATGCTTCAAATCTTGAGTTGCCTATGGCACGAACAAGGTATCACCCAACAGGTCTTGGCAGAGAGAACGGCAAAGGATAAGGCTTGTCTGACAAACCTAATGAACAATTTAGAGAAGAAAGGCTACGTCCATCGGAAAGAAGATCCCGAGGACCGGAGGAACAAACTGGTTTTCCTAACCCCGGAAGGAGAAGAATTCAAAAAGCAAATTCGCCCGATCCTTGATCAGGTTTATGTACATGCGGAGCATATTATCGGAATAGAGAACGTAGAAACCATGTTATCCGAATTAAAAGCAGTACATAATGTCCTTGAGAATATATAAAAAGCACGTATTGAGCCTCTTTTGTATGACGGTCGCTACATTTCCGGCAATCGCCCAAACCGATTCGCTCTTCTTGACCATCGACCAGCTTTTCGAGAGAGGCGTACGGCATAGTCTGCAGATCCAAGCAGACGTCTTAAAAGAATCGATAGCGCAAGAGAGAACCCATACGGCACGTTCCGCACAATTGCCAGACCTGCAAATCGGCTTGAAAGGTGGATATGTAGGGCAACCGATCCTCTTTGAGCAAGGACTCGCCCATCCGACTCGCCCGGAAGCGCCCGATTGGTCCCAGAACTATGCCATCGACCTTACCCAACCGATATACCAAGGCGGTAAAATCCGGTATTCCATCCGGAAAGCGGATCTGGAGAAAGAAGTCGCCTCTTTACAAACGCTCACAGACCAGAGTGAGATCAAGCTCGGTCTATTAAATCAATACATCGGTCTTTTCAGCCTGTTTAAACAACGTGAGGTGCTTTCCCGTAATATCGAGGAATCGGAACGCCGCCTACAAGATATCCGGCGTATGAAAAAAGAGGGACTGATAACCAATAACGACGTATTAAGAAGCGAGATGCAATTAACCAACGACCGCCTATCCTTGCAAGAAACGGATAATAGCCTCATACTGGTATCACAGCAATTGGATATCCTGATCGGTCTCGATGAGAATCTATTGCTCAAACCAGATACCACGTTACTGGACCAAACCGTATCTTTAGAAACTTACGAAGATTATGTAGCCCAAGCCTATTCCAATGATCCGGCGATACGTCTACTCCGGAAACAAACAGAGTTAGCCCAAAATGATATACGTTTGACTAAAGCCTCCTCGCTACCCAGCCTATCGCTATATGCGTCGAACACATTGGCACGTCCAGTCTCCCGAACATTAGCGGATATGTACAATAACAACTGGAACATAGGACTGTCGCTCTCCTACCCTTTATCCTCTTTATATAAAAACAACCATAAAATAAAGGAAAGCAAATGGATGGTCTCGTTACATAAAAACGAGGAGGAACAGAAAAAGCAGAAAATCCGCATGGAAGTACGCACCGCGTTCTTACGTCATAAGGAGGCCCTACAAGAAGTGGAAGCCTTGAAGTTATCCGTACGGCAAGCTCAAGAGAACTACAGGATCATGCAAAACCGCTATTTAAACCAATTGGCGATCCTAACCGACTTACTCGACGCGAACTCGGTTCTCCTCAACGCGGAGCTACAGCTCACGAATGCCCGTACCCACGTGATTTACACTTACTATCAACTACAGAAGGCTTGCGGCCGTCTCTAAAAAGAAACAACGACTATGGCAAACGAATTAAAAGAGAAACATCAAAGACTAAAGAAAGTAAGGACACGGAATATAGTATTAAACTCCATATGTATCCTTTTAGCCGGTTCCGGCATTTGGTGGACAGCCAATTATTTCTGGCGTTACATCAATTATGAGGTGACAAACGATGCCTTTGTGGACCAATATATCGCCCCACTAAATATACGTGCCTCCGGCTACATAAAAGAGGTCCGTTTCAAGGAACACCAGTACGTTCACCAAGGGGACACACTTCTCATACTGGACGATCGGGAATATCGGATCAAGTTAAAAGAGGCAGAGGCCGCGTTGATCGATGCCCAAGGATCACAAGACGTACTTCGTTCCGGTATCGAGACCTCCCATACGAACATCGCCGTACAAGACGCCAACATCGCCGAAGCTAAAGCCAAGCTTTGGCAACTGGAACAGGATTATCACCGATTTGAGCGGCTGCTGAAAGAAGAATCGGTCCCCGAGCAACAATACGAGCAATCCAAGGCCGCTGTCGGGTAGATATGGATTATATGACATTAAAAGAAGCTAGTGAAAAATGGGGTGTAACACCTCGTTGGATAAATTATTATTGTTCTGCCGGACGTATTCCTGGCGCTGTAAAGATGGGAACGGTTTGGCTGATACCCAAATCAGCACAAAAACCTAAGGATGGTAGAAGAAAGGAAAATAAACATGAGTAAAATATTACTGCTTGAAGATGATTTAAGTTTGATTAATGGGCTTTCCTTTGCTTTTAGAAAGCAGGGATTTGAATTAGCTGTTGTCAGAACATTAAAAGAAGCAAATGAGTTATGGGGTGAGGGCAAGTATGATTTACTGGTTTTGGATGTATCTTTGCCCGATGGTACAGGTTATGAATTTTGCAAAAAAGTTAGGCAAGTTTCAAAAGTGCCGATTATCTTTTTGACTGCTTCTGACGAGGAAATGAATATTATTATGGGGCTGGATATTGGCGGTGATGATTACATCACAAAACCATTTAAGTTGGGAGTTTTGGTGTCAAGGATAAATGCTTTGCTTCGGAGAGCAAAGGGATTTAATTCAACTGATACAGAACTGCAATCAAATGGAATTAAGGTGCTTATGCTGCAAGGACAAGTATTCAAAAATGAGAAGTTGATTGATTTGACTGCCGCAGAATATAAGCTGCTTTGTTTGTTCATGAAAAATCCCAATGTTGTACTTACAAAGGAACAGATACTGGATAAGCTGTGGGATTGTGAGGGTAACTATATTGACAGCAGTACGCTTACTGTATATATGCGCAGATTGAGAATGAAGATTGAAGATAATCCGAGTGAACCGCAAATGTTATTAACGGTACGACGTATGGGTTATAAGTGGAATGTTTTGGGTTGAGGTATTCTATGAAAATATTTGTAAATAAAGACATAAAACATTTTTTCCTTGCAATAATGGTCGTTCTTGTAAATTTCCTTGTTCTGACAGAAGTATTGATTTGGGTGCTGTATGAGAAATTTTCTTTTTGGTTATTGTTTCTTTCTTTATTGACAACGTTTGCAATTTTGATGGTCTGTTTTTTGTATTTTCGCAGACAAAACAAAATGTTGGAGGATGCAGTGTCACAGATTAATTCTTATCTTGGAGGAAATGCAAATGCCCGTATTGAATGTGATGATGAGGGCGAATTATATAGATTATTCCATTCGGTAAATTCACTAGCTGCGGTGTTAAATGCCCATGCAGCGAATGAAGCAAGGGAAAAGCAATTTTTGAAAAATACCATATCTGATATATCGCATCAATTGAAAACACCGTTGGCAGCACTGAATATATATAATGGTTTGTTGCAGGATGAAGCGGAGAAACTGCCAAATATAAAAGAATTTGCCACACTATCAGAACAGGAACTTGATCGTATTGAAACATTGGTTCAAAGTCTTTTAAAGATTACAAAGCTGGATGCTGGCTCCATTGTGATTGAGAAAAGTATGGAGAGCGTAGCTGATATGATGCAGGATGTTGAACAACATTTTGCATATAGGGCTAGACAGGAACAGAAGGAAATCCTTTTGTCTGAATCAGAGGATATTTCACTCCTTTGTGACCGTGACTGGCTGATCGAAGCCATAGATAATATTGTAAAAAATGCGCTCGACCATACAGCCAATGGAGATACAGTTCGCATTGAATGGAAAGCTTTATCCAATGCCGTTCAAATCGTTGTAAAAGATAACGGCTGCGGGATTCACCCAGAGGATTTACACCATATTTTCAAGCGGTTTTATCGTAGCCGCTTTTCAAAGGATAAGCAAGGAATTGGACTTGGTTTACCTTTGGCAAAAGCAATCGTTGAAGCACATAGCGGCTCCATTGAGGTTGACAGCGAATTAGGCAGAGGGACGACTTTCACAATGAATTTTCTGATTCCTACAAAATTGTAGGCTGACTGTAGCCTTGCAGTAGTATTCATGTGCTATTCTTTCAGACATAGGACAGGGGGGAAGTTAACCTGCCTAATATTAAAATCATTGAGAAAGAGGTGTTTGCACTATGAACTTATTAGAGGTCAATAATATTTGTAAGACCTATGGCAGCGGAGAGACTGCTGTGAAGGCATTGAAAAATGTCAGTTTTTCCGTTCCAAAAGGTGAGTATGTAGCGATTGTCGGAGAGTCTGGTTCTGGAAAAAGTACACTCCTAAACATGATTGGTGCTCTGGACACGCCAACATCGGGCAAGGTAATGATTGATGGAAAGGATATTTTCTCCATGAATGATCGAAACCTTACTGTGTTCCGGCGCAGAAATATTGGCTTTATCTTTCAGGCGTTCAATCTTGTTCCAGAGCTTACTGTAGAGCAGAATATTATTTTTCCGGTGCTTCTTGATTATCAGAAACCCGACAAGAAGTATCTGGAAGAACTGCTTACTGTTCTGAACTTGCAGGAGCGCAGAAATCACTTGCCGAGCCAGTTATCCGGTGGTCAACAGCAGAGAGTAGCGATTGGACGAGCACTTATTACCAGACCGTCACTCATACTCGCCGATGAGCCGACAGGAAATCTGGACACACAGAACAGTAGTGAGGTCATTGCATTGCTGAAAGAGGCATCGAAAAAATACGAACAGACTATCATTATGATTACTCACAATCGTAGCATCGCACAGACTGCAGATCGTGTATTGCAGGTATCGGATGGTGTATTGACTGATTTCGGGAGGTGTAGGGAATGAGAAGTTATTTAAGTCTTGTGCCCATCTCTGCAAAAGTGCATAAACGTCAGAGTCGAATGACACGAATTTGTATTATTCTTGCGGTGTTTCTCGTAACATCTATCTTCTCTATGGCTGAGATGTGGACGGATGCAGAAACAACAGCAATGCGTCATAATCATGGGGACTGGCATATTGCTTTACAAAATGTTTCGAAGGATGAAGCAGAACAGATTAGAAAGAACTCTAATGTTGCAGTTTCTTCTTGGTACGATGAGATAAATACCGATGCAGAACAGAATTATTACATAGATGGTAAAAATGCAGTTTTATATGGCATTGAGGAAAGCTACATTACAGATATTATGAAGTATCCGACAGAGGGAGTGTATCCGCAGAATGAAAATGAAGTTGCTCTTAGTGCTGATGCAAAAGAACTTTTTAGTGTTAAGATTGGAGATGAAATTACTTTAGATACTCCTGTGGGAGACGTTAAATATACTATTTCCGGATTTTACGAGGATGATACAGAGTTTAACGATATTATTGGTGGATGCTGTGTGTTTATGAATCGGAAGACTTTTGACGAAATTCGTAGGCTTAATGGTGTAGAGTCTGAGTCTCAATTCTATATTCGTTTCCAAAACGAAAACGGTCTGAAGAAAACGATTGCAGATATGATGCAACAATATAATCTGACTGCCGAAAATGTAAAGGAGAATACAGCTGTTTTAGGAATGTTGGGAGCCAGCAGTAACGAAAGTGTAAATGAACTTTATCCATTGGCAGCGGCTTGTTTTGTTATTATATTGATTGCAGGTGTATTTATGATTTCAAGCTGTATGAATAGCAATGTGGCACAACGGACAAAGTTTTTCGGTATGATGCGTTGTATTGGTGCAAGCAAGCAGCAGATAATCCGTTTTGTCAGGCTTGAAGCACTAAACTGGTGTAAAACGGCAATCCCGATAGGCTGTGCATTGGGGACAGTGACCTGTTGGATATTATGTGCAATCTTAAGGTTTTTTGTGAAAGGTGAATGGGTTGATATGCCACTTTTTGCAGTAAGTATAAACGGTATTCTTTGCGGTGCTTTAGTTGGTGTCATTACTGTATTTATTGCAGCCCATTCTCCGGCAAAGCAAGCGGCTATGGTTTCTCCAGCTGCGGCGGTATCCGGCAATGCAGATATGTCTAAAAATGTTAATCATGCAGCTAAAACAAGATTTTTAAAAGTTGAAACATCTCTGGGCATCCATCATGCAACTGGTACGAAGAAAAATCTATTCCTTATGACAGGATCCTTCGCACTTATGATCGTGCTGTTTTTGGCATTTTCTGCCTGCCTTGATTTTGTGCATAAGCTTCTCCCATCAGTGACCAGCAAATTCACGCCGGATATTACAATTGCAAGCCAAGATGACACGAATTCTTTGGATGGTAATCTTCCGGACAAAATTGCTGAAATAGAGGGCGTAGAATCGGCTTTTGGTATGATGACACGCACAGCATTTTCTGTAGAGGTTAATGGCAATGAGACAGAAATTGATTTGTTTTCCCATGATAAGACTCTGCTTGATACATTCAAGAAGTCAGTAATCAGCGGTGATATATCAAGAGTTTATGAAGATGGAAATTATGCGATGGCAGTGTATAATCAAGATTACCGTTTGGGTGTCGGGGATAAAATTAAGACTGGAAACCAGGAACTTGAGATTGTCTGCGTTACATCCGAGGGTGTAGGAAGTGTCAGCGGTGCACCGACCGTGGTCTGCTCGGAAAAAACCTTTATGCGCCTGACGGGAGAGTGCAGATTTGCTATGATAAGCGTAGTATTGAAAAAAGATGTATCGGAGGCGGCAGTAAGTAAAATTCGTGATTTGGTGGGCGATTGTTTATTTGTAGATAACCGGGAAGAAAATAGTGACATCAACGGTTCTTATTGGGTATTCCGAATTGCATCATATGGCTTTCTGGCAATCATTTCTCTGATTACGGTGCTGAATATTACAAACAGTATTTCCATGGGGGTATCTGCAAGGATAAAGCAATATGGAGCTATGCGTGCTGTTGGTATGGGAAGCGGACAGGTTGCGAAGATGATAACTGCTGAAGCAGTCACATATGCTATCTGTGGCACCGCTGCCGGAATTATACTTGGGCTGCTACTTCACTATCTGATTTATGCAAAGATTGTTATTACTCATTTTGGTGGTTCATGGAATATTCCTTTTGCTACCATTGCAATTGTACTTTTACTGGTTGTTTTCTCATGTATTGTGGCAATATATGCTCCAGCAAAACGTATTCGCAATATGGCAATTACGGCAACAATCAACGAATTATGATGCATAGTTGGTAGGAGAGATATAAAAATGTGAAAGTTTTATTATTAACTTTTGAGGAGAATGAAGAGGATATTCTTACCCGTATTTTGTCGTGTATAGGTAATAGAACAGAGATTTTGGAATATGAAGATAGAGGTATACTTCAATTTGAAGGACTATGTATTGATAAGATTTAAAGGATATAATGTATCGTTGAGAATCAGATA
>OGGS01000639.1_pt1 | contig 32586 bp, 33 predicted proteins | sample 1571281 | NCBI WGS metagenome assembly OGGS01 (sample SAMEA2582042, study PRJEB24529) | metagenome | biome: Human gut stool | place: China | collected 2011 | reverse complement strand
ATTTCAGGAATTAGCGAAAGATGCAAAAGCAGTCTATCATGTGAAGAGAGTTGTTCTGGTTAATACAGAGATTGTGGATGAATATTTTGAGAATTTCAGAGATGAATTATAAAAAATAAAATGTAATACATGAGGAGCAAAACACGTTGACTTGTTGTCGGACATAAAGTGTAATAGTGTTGTAAGGGAGTCCAGCTAATAAATGTCAATAGTCAAATGAAAAAATTGCTCTTATTTTCTGGCTAAAAAGGGTAGACGTCCCCCTTGGTGAAAATATCGTTTTTTGAAAGATATTGATTCATTGGGTTCATAGTATTTTATGCAGTCATGTCGCATTTGGCAGCATTGTATTGTTTGATATGCTCCTGAGGAGCAATGATTTTGAATGGTTTGTTGTCTCTGAGTATTGCAAATATCATATTGCATACCTTATGTGAAACAGCTCCCATTGCTACGAGCTTTGGTTTTGAGTCACATTTCTTGAGGTAGTACTCACGAAGAACTGGATTTTTAGCTTCTCCATTACGGGAGATACTGATGCTTTGTAAGGTTAATGTGTGAATAACACGTCTGGCTATGGAAGAACCACGCTTAGACATTTGAACTTTGGTACCTTCAAATTTTCCGGATTGTTTTACTGCCGGATCAAGACCGAAATAAACGAAAAGTTGTTTTGGTTTTGAAAATGCTGAAAAGTCACCAATCTCACCCATGATGGATACAGCAGACAAGAAACCAGCACCTTTGAATGTTTCAATCAAATGAATCTGCTTGACAAAGTCGGCATCTTCATTAGCATCAACAAGCTCATGGAGCGATTCAAGAATGCTGTTGATTTCTTCATCATATTTACGTATGAAGCTGATATAAAGGCGAATACGCTTGATGTTGCTGTCTATGATGTAACCAAACTGATTTGCATCAGTTGCCGCCTGAATTATGGCATTATACTTATTTTGAGCATATGTAAGCCCAAAGCGAGCTGTTGATTTGATGATATCAATACTCTCTTGCTTGTCTGCTTCAAGAAAAGCAGAGGGAGATGTATAAGTCTCCAACAGTGTAAGAGAAGTGTTGATTGTAACCTTGGAAAAGATGCTGAGATACTGTGGAAACGCCATGCGTAATTCACCCTGAAGCTTATTCACATAGGCACTGCGATTATCCATTAAATCGTAGTATTCACGGCATAGGTTACGGCAGTTTAGAGCAAGGTCTGAAGGCAATTGTTGCAAATCTCCAGGGAAAGATTATAATATAATTAGTGATGTATCATGTTTTTGAGGACATGTGCGCACTATAAAAGTAGGGGGAGATATATCTTCCTCATCTATTAAATAAAAACTTATACTATACAAAAGACACAGCCGACTTGTGGCTCTATGGACCTCAGTGGAAGACCAAAAAATCGGTTTTTGGATGTGTACGGTGCTTGACGGAGCTCGGTGGACAAGGGTGGAAGGAATCGTTCAATTAATCCCGACAATGAAGTCTATCGGCGCAGATAAGCAGGAAAATAAGGCATCTAAGAGTAACGAAGCAGAAAAATGCGACCAGATTGCGACTAAAGAAGAGAAGATTGATTTTTCAAATGTAAAGATTGAGCCTTTGTTTGAGGAAGAGGTAGATTTTGATACATTCAGCAAGTCAGATTTCCGTGCAGTAAAGGTTAAAGAGTGTGTTGCAGTACCGAAGTCAAAGAAACTGTTACAGTTTACGCTTGATGACGGAACAGGCACAGACAGAACCATTTTAAGCGGTATTCATAGCTTTTATGAGCCGGAGGAACTGGTTGGAAAGACTCTTATCGCTATCACAAATCTTCCACCGAGAGCGATGATGGGCATTGACTCTTGCGGTATGCTCCTCAGTGCTATTCATGAAGAAGAAGGCGAAGAAAAGCTTCATCTTCTGATGGTAGATGACCACATTCCGGCAGGTGCAAAGCTCTATTAAGATGATGTAAAGATGTACCGTTTTACAAAATAGACGGGACGTACTTCATTTGATAAAAAACTAAAAAAACAGCGATTTACATCAAACTTACATCAATTGATGCAGAAATCGGTGCAAGCAAGAAAAAATCGCATAATTAGCAGAATGAATGGGCAGTCCTGAAATCGGGATTGCCCATTTTTAGAAGAAAGACGAAAAACTCTTGACCTGCACGCAGCGTATACGCTTATACTATCAACATAAATCATAAGGAGGTGCATTTGATGTTATTAAATGAAATTATAAATGAGGTTGGAATGACAAAGCGTGCAGTTAAGTATTATGAAGAAAAAGGATTGCTGTCAGTGGATAAAGATAACAATGGTTATCGTAACTATACTGCACAAGATGTTGAAACTTTAAAAAAGATTTCAGTATATAGAAAACTCGGTATTAGTATTAAAGACATACAGAGTCTTTTGGAAACTGGCGACAAAAGTATTCTTCTTCGTATTTATCAAGAAAAAGTGCAGGAAAAAGTTTTAAAAGACTCAGAACTTGAAGCTTTGAAGCAATTTATAGATGATGGTGACGCAGACAAAGCAAATGAGGAACTTGATTATCAAACCGTTGAAAATGCAATTGAGTCTTTGCTACCGGGAAAAGAATGGGGAGATTATTTTAAAAGTCATTTCAAACCATTTCTTAATGTAAGGTTGAAGACTCTGGAACAGAAGCAGGCACTACAGAATATATTAGAATATTGCGATGAAACGACATTGAAAGTTCCTTTTATTATGGGAATAGGTGCGAAGATGATAGGTGGAATTGCACAAGAAACCAGAACCGCAGATGAGATGATAGCCTATTATCGTGATATGAGTGAAAGTGAATATGAAAGACTAAAAGAAAAAGTATGGAAAGGTGCTAAAATAAAAAACGGTATAATGAAATACCATCCAGCATTTATTGCACAGAGAAAAATGCAGAAAGAGTTACAAAATAAAGGATATAACGATATATTCATTCCTAATTTAATGGTTCTGTCTCCAACGTATGCAGAATATAAGAAAGCGTTAGATAATGTGAACGATAGAATGTGTAGAGAACTTGGACTGTATTATGATAGCAATTATAACTTAGTTATTAAAAAAGATAATTCTAAGTAAAAGTTAAACTACCCTTTGGGAGAGGAAAAATCCTTTTCTCAAAGGGCTTTTTCTATTTATACGGATATTCGCAAACTACAAGATAAAGCCAAAACTTCATATACTCTAAGCACAAGGAGGTTGAGGTTTGGCTATGAACAACAATTTAGCAGAAGTACACCCGGAGCTTGTTTCGGAGTGGTCAGAGAAGAACTTACCGCTTACACCTGATGGCATTACTTTCGGTTCAAATAAAAAAGTATGGTGGAAAGGTACTTGCGGTCACGAATGGCAGGCAAGCGTTAAGGCTCGTTCCAATGGAGAAAAATGCCCGATATGTTCCGGTGCGAGAGTGATTGCAGGTATTAACGATTTGGCGACATTAGAGCCATTACTGGTAAAGCAGTGGTCGAAAAAGAATAAGATAAAACCGACAGAGGTTTCTATTGGTTCTCTGCCGCATAGATTCAAAAAAGAATTTCTATGGGGTAGGGGAAGAGCGCTTTCTTTGCGCATGATTTCAGTCATTTATACACAACAGGTACAAAAATGGAGATGCGAAAAAACTCAATCGAGTTTTTTCACATCCCCTATTACAACGATGGGTCAGCTCATTTGTGGCAGAATGGTATGGTTGAAGCGCGGAGCGGCATCATGAATGAAGGGTGATGTCGCTCGAAATTATACGCAATGAAATAAGCGCGGTTCAGCAGGAATTGCTATTGAAGTTGGAAATAAAATCAATCGCCATGCTAGAATATGCACCAAAACAAGATTCCGAGGCCTGCTGAAAACAGGATCATCAGAATTGGCGATGGAGCTGTTTTTCTGATTATTTTACAAATCAGATGTGTTGCTCCGAGCATGGCAAATACTGCGATAGAGCGCAAATCGGGCGCAAATCCGGCCTGTAAATCTGTGAGGCCAAACAGCGTAGACAGCGCCATGCTGAGCGCGGTCGCAAGGATCATCGCTACAACGCACGGACGAACTCCCGATAAAAAGGCGTTGACGGGTGCATATTTCATCAGATTCTTTAGTGCGGATGCAATTAAGAGAATAATCAAAAATGACGGCAACACCACGCCCAGCGTTGCAACAAATGAACCGAGGATTCCGCCCTGTGTTGAGCCGATAAAGGTTGCCATATTCACGGCAAGGGATCCCGGTGTGGATTCAGATACGGCAATAAAATTCAGAAACTCGTTCTCTGTCAGCCAGCCGTTGGAAAGCACCCTTTCGCGTACCAGCGAAACCATTCCATAGCCGCCGCCGAAAGACAAGGCACCGATCATCAAAAAGTTCAGAAAGAGACGCAGATATATCATGACGTTTTCCCATCTCCTTTCCGGATTTTTCGCAGAAAGAAAACAACAAGCCCGACCGCGCCGCAGATCAGGATGTAAAACACAGAGGAAAACGAAACTGCTGTGATCGAGCAACAGAGCATGGAAGCCATGACCAACGTGAGAAGCGTCAAGTTTAGTGTGTTTTTGTCAATACTTTTAAGCATTTTCAGTCCTGCGGTAAGGATCAGATAGATCACACATACCTGAATCCCGCGGAATGCGCAGGAAACCCAGCGCAAACTGAGAAACTGATCAAAGAACAGCGAGATACCATAAATTACAAAGAAAGATGGAATGCAGACAGCAAGTGTGGACATGGTTGCACCCGCAAATCCTGCAATTTTGTAACCAATGTAAGTCGCACTGTTGATGGCGACTGGTCCTGGCGTGGATTCGGCTACCGCAACCATGTCCAGAAACTCGCTTTTTTCAAGCCATTTTTTCTTTTCAACGAACTCATTTTCAAGCAGCGCAATCATAGCGTATCCGCCGCCAAAGGTGAACGCACCGATTTTTAAGAATGTGATAAATAAAGAGCAAATTAGTTTCATGCCTGTATATCCCTCCTTCTGCGAATAATACCTACAAGTAAAACACCCAATAGAATCAGGCAGCCAGCCAGACAACACCTGCGACACGCGGACTCTTGGCATCAGATAGAGACTGTCAGTACGAAGTCCCTCTACAAAGCAGCGTATCACGCCATAGCCAATCATGTAAAACGGAAGCAGATATCCTTTTTTCTGAAATGCGGATAGGAGATCAGCATGACAATCAGCAGCAGTGTATTCAGTGCAGATTCGTAGAAGAACGTCGCCTGATGCCACTGCCCGAGTTCCTCTATGTAAACATCATACGGAAAGAATTGGAGATCTAGATTTGTGATCAGATTTCCGTAAGTCTCCTGATTCACAAAATTCCCCCAACGTCCGATGGCTTGTCCAAGAACAAGGCTGGGAATCAGCGTATCTGCAAGCGACCAGAAGGAAAGTTCTTTGACCTTGCAGCAAATCAGTACAACAGCAACACCGCCGAGGATGCCTCCATAAATGGCAAGCCCGCCCTTATTGATTTGAAAAACGGAGAGAAGGTTATCCTTGTACTGCTCCCACTCAAAAAGCACATAGTATGCTCTGGCACAGAGAATACACACGGGAATCATCCCATCTACGGGTATCTGAAAGACCGGAGAACAAGCAGCTCTGGATTATCGACGAGGAAGCTGCCGCCGTTGTGCGCCGCATCTTCCGCATGGTCAATGACGGCAAGGGCGTGTATCAGATCGCGGATATTCTGTCAGAGGAAAAGGTGCTTTGTCCGTCTGCCTACCTTGCTGCAAAAGGCGTGGGTAACCGTAGAAACAGCAAGTTTGAAGACCCCTACCGCTGGTGGGGTACGACGGTGAGCTATATTCTTGCCCGCGTGGAGTACATGGGGCATACCGTCAATTTCAAGACCTAACGCATTTCTTTGTTTTGGTTTCCATACCTATTTTTTTTAGGAAATGACAGGATCTCAGCTGTTCCGATAACATACTTATCATCAACCTTGCCAAGTTCTCAGACTGGGGGAATGCCATTATATCCTTGCCTTATCGGTTATAACAGTATTGTCTGCTGTGGCATAGAATACATCGACCATTTCCAACCTCATACTAATTTCCCAGCTCAATCACTTCACTTTCGTTTCGGCTCTGTTGCTCCCTGTCCTACGCTTAAACCTAATGTTACCATTTCGATTCCAAGGACTCGGTACAGGCGGTTGGCTAGACCTTACCTGATAGGATTTTTTTCCTATTGTATGATTATCAGCTTACCAAAGTGGTTCTATGTCAAGATTTAGTACAAGTTAAAATGAGAAATTTTTCCCCATTTTAACCCGCCAGAAGCTCAGCCTCAGTGTGTGTTCTTTCATATACTCGTTCGAATTCATTTGGTGACATATAGTTACAATGGCTATGAATTCGTTTCGTATTGTAGAAAGCTTCCAGATATTCGAAAATCAAACGGTATAGCTGATATAATTCATGTAAGAATTTAAAGTTTTATGCCATTTTTTTAGATTTTTTTGGTAATATCCGTGCATACATTTTCTTCTCCTATATTATCGCAATTGGCCTGTTTCCTTTATAAAAATTCACCTTTAACTTGAATATTCATTCTACAGAGACTAAAGTCATATAGCGTAAAGACCCATTCGTTAAGATAAAAATGAAAACAGAATCCTCACATGGAATATATTAAACAACAGTGCACTAAAAAGCAATAGACAGAAAGAAATTTTATGGCAGGTCGGATGAAATTCCTGCATCTGACAAAAAGGAAAATGAATAGGATATGAGTAGCTTGCCACGAGGGGGCTTAAAAGTGTAAGGAGATTATTGTAAATGATAAAATAAATATGTACATTTAGTGGAAAATAAAAATGTGTATATCGACATTGCATTGTCACTGGAGCTTTTTGTAAATGGTTCGCTTAACATCTTTAACCATCAGACAAATATTGATTTGGATAACCGGTTCACAGTATATGGTATCAGGGACACAGCACCGAAGGTAAGAGAAGATAAAGCCAGATAGATGTGAGGACGTGGAAGAGATTCTGCGTCCTTTTTTTGTACAGTTTTATCGAAATACAGAACGTTAATTCGATGCGCAAGAGATGATTATTGGACAGTATAAAGTGCTATAAATAAAGCATAAGGAACAGATACATGAGTTAAAGCATGAACTTTTACGGAGGTGGCAGTTATGCATATATTAGCGTTTATTTTAATATTTGTTATCGGTTCAATCATTGCTGCTTGTGATGGGGATTATTCAGGAATAGCTGCAATAGGTAAGTTTGTAGGATTTTTTGTATTGTTATTCGCAGTATTATGGTTATTTACCCAGCCTGTTTTATTGATAATTGCTATTGTGGTACTGGTTTTAACTGTGATAGGTTTCTCTGCAAAGTAGCATAGGCAGATTAAATATAATAGTGTACCGACATTAGGACTTGCAGTAATTATATATCTTCTCTTATATGGTTATTTATGGTATCATATAAGAGAAGTTTTTGGTTTTATCTGAAAGTTTGGAGGTGCATTATGCCTAAATCATCAAATCAGAAATTGAAACTGATATATCTTATGAAAATTCTTCTGGAGCGGACGGATGAAACGCACAGTATTACCATGCCGGAGATTATTGAAGCACTCGCTGCGTATGACATAAGTGCGGAACGCAAAAGCTTATATAATGACATTGAAAATTTAAGAGTGTATGGTCTGGATGTTATAGGAACGCAGGAAGACAGGACATATTCCTATCATATAGGGAACAGACAGTTTGAACTTGCAGAATTAAAATTATTGGTTGATTCTGTGCAGTCGGCAAAATTTATTACAGCTAAGAAGTCAAATGAGCTTATAAAAAAGATAGAAGGACTTGCCAGTAAGTACGAGGCATCACAGTTACACAGGCAGGTATTTGTGACTGGTCGTGTAAAGACGATGAATGAGAGCATTTATTACAATGTTGACAGGATACATACAGCAATAGCAGAAAATTCGAGGATAACATTCCAGTATTTTCAATGGAACGTTGACAAGAAGATGGAACTGCGCCATGATGGAGCACTTTATGAGGTCAGCCCATGGTCACTATCCTGGGATGATGAAAATTATTACTTAATTGCATATGACAGTAATGAGGGAATAATAAAACATTTTCGTGTAGATAAAATGCTTTATATCAAGTCAAATGGCAAAGGAAGAGAAGGAAGGCAGGCATTTAAATCATTTGATATGGCTGCATACGCCAGAAAAATGTTTGGCATGTATGGAGGCAAAGAAGAGTGGGTGCGCATTGAGTGCGACAATTCTTTTGCTGGTGTTATGATAGACCGCTTTGGCAAGGATGTATCCATGATCAGATTGGATGATAAACGCTTTGTAGTCAATGTGGAGGTTGCGGTCAGCAGACAGTTCCTGGCGTGGATTATAGGTCTTGGTGAGGGAGTAACGCTTGCAGGACCACAAAATGTGGTTGAAATGATGAATGCTGAAATTGACAGATTGATAAAACAATATAAAAAATAAGAACAAAAATTCGATATGCAAGGTGTGTTTATGGGACACCTTAGCTTTTATAATAAGAATCAGATAAGAGATAAACTCTTACTGGTTCTTATTTTTTTTGAAGCAGATGAGGTAGCAGAGTGATAGGTTATGGTATTGGATTAAAAAAACAGTATTACATGCTAAGGAATTCAGAGGATGCTGCATTATGTGTGAATATTACGATGTATGCAGAAATGATGGGACATTAGAATAGGAGGTGTCTATGGGAACGGATTCTTTATATTACATAATGGACTATAGTGGTCATTATTATAGAACTGATAAATCAGACCAGTTGGTAGCAGTGGCAGGAGAACAGGATGCAACAGTATTTACATTTGCACAGGCGAACAGCCGTATATGTGTAGGAAAGAAAGCATCATTTTATTGTATGGTTCCGATTGAAGAAACAGAGGAAGACATGAGCACAGAAGCATCAGTCAGTAATGAAATGGACGACAATTCTGGTGCATTACATGTAGAAGAACAGGAAGAAAATAACGATGATGAATACATTTCACCAATAAAAGAATTAACATATGATGAGGTAACAGAACCGATTGAGAAAAATGTTGCATCGTATGATCTGTCAGAAATGGACTGGGCAGAATATCTTACACATTTTACATACCTTGTAGAGGGTTTGAAAGATTATAGGGAGGAGCTGTCGAAAAAGCATTCAGATATAGACCAGAAGATATGCGATATTCTTCATTATATTGAATTATGTGAGACAGATGATAATGAAGCCGCTGATCTGGTTGAACTACTGAGGGTGTGTAGGGAAAACAGAAGAGATATCAAGGATGAATTGCAGAGAATCGAGTATTTTCAAACCGGCTTTGGAACGAATGCCAATGTCACCAGAGCAAAGCAGGCATTAAAAAGTATCAAGGGCTTGGACACAAGAAAGTATAAACCTAGAAAATATGAAGAGTTGTTTGAAAATTGCGTGCTCAAAGACAGGAGATTGCAAAGAGCTGATTTACATAGAACAGCTTCCGACAGTTCAGATACAAAGCAAAGATACAGCATTGAACCAACATTTGATGAAAAGGATGGTAAAGAAACAATGGCAGAAGAAAGAAGTTACACTCCGTTTGATGGGAAAGAGAATGACTGGTTATCATTTGCAAGACAGCAGGCAGAGTTTTATAGAAATGCCGGACATTATATAACAAATCTACAGATAGACATCAAAGAGATAGATGCTGAGATTGAAAATATTCTTTTGGAAACAGAAGATGCTAATTGCAATGTCGCGCAGGGATATAAGGTATTTAAGAGGCTTAAAGAGTTGAGACTTGAGAAGAAGGCAAAAACGAAAGAACTTAACTGCCTGTATGCATTGACAGATTACATTGATTGTGAATCTCTGGCTGATACCTGTGAAGATAATCTGGCGGAAATTGAAGATATAATGGAAGTTCCAGAACATAGTGAAGTGACAAAAATGCAGCCTGTAGATAATGGGCAGGAAGAGAATATGCAGATAGTAAAAGATATGGTTGGTTGAAAATAAGGAGGATAATTATCATGACAAATAAAACAATATTAAGAGAAATTTATAGAGAAAATAAATCTATAAACCGTAATTTACAGAGACTGGCAAATATAGGATTGATAGGTCTGCTTGGGAAAAGTGCTGAGGCGGCAAAGAAAACAGATGATTCCGTTGGAAAGACACTTGCAAAGACTGGATTAATATTAGTGGCGGTGTCAGAGATAGTACTTATGATAGCGGATATTATTGATTACAGAGAAGAGAAAATAGAACAGCAACTTGAAGAATATGATGAATAATCAGGTAAAAGAACAAAGATTCGATATGCAAGTGATGATTATAGGACAGCATAAGTAGTACTATATAATCAGAAAGAAACAAATAACCTTGATAATTCTTGATTACAGGAGGTATAGCAATGAAAAATTGGATGGATTTAAATGGCGATGGAGAAATAGATAGCACAGAAATGATGTATGCAGAAGAAATGCTTTGCACCAGCAGGGAAGAACATGAAGCATTATTTGGAGATGCCGGAGACTCCGAGGATGACACAAAGGAGGATTTTGAGATTGATGCTATGGCAGCAGGACTGGATGTAGATGAATTAGAACTTATGGATCCTGATGACAGAGCAGAGGCATTGGAAGAAGCAGGATTAGACCCGGATGATTATGATTTTGACTGAGTTTTTTGCAAAGGAGGCTAGTGTGAAAAATAAATTTTTCACACGCAACTTTGTGGATACGTCCCAAAGTTTGCAGGCAGCGGAAAGGCAGGACTATTAATATGAGAAAGAATTCATTTGGACAGGGATTGGCAATATTCTTAGTGATAATAGGTGTTCTGTTTGTAATAGGTTCAATAGGCGAAGCAAGTGAGCCTAAGTGCATTAAGGCAGGCTGTGATAATAAGCAGGCAAGTGGAAGCAGTTATTGTTATCTGCATAAACCATATACGGGAAGCAGTACATCCCATAGCAGTTCATCATATAGCAATAAATCATCCGGCAGTACTTCTAAGAGCAGTACAAGTAGCTCTGGTTCAAGCAATAGTTACAATAGTAAATCAAATTCAACAAATAAGTCATCGTATAGCAGCGGCACAAAGAAAAGTACAACGACAAAGAAGAGTACATATGATTCTTATGATGATGGCTATGATGATATCTATATGGAAGGCGATTATGACTATGACAGATATGACAGAGACAGCGATTATGCTGATGGTGTAGATGATGCAATGGATGAGTACGGAGAAGACTGGTAAAGCTGATAAAGTTTTGCGGAAAGGAGACCATTATGGAAGAACTTTATTTTACAATAGCAGGTTGCAACCATTATTTTGGCAGTGATTTTATGGGAAAAGGAATGAAAGTAAAACTTGAAAAAGAGCCGGATAATAAGTACGACAAAGAAGCAATACAGGTAAAGATAAAAGGACTTGGAAAGATAGGATATGTGGCTAACAGTCCTTTTACTGTAAAGGGTGAATCTATGAGTGCAGGCAGGCTGTATGATAAGATTGGAGATAAGGCGAAGGGAAAGGTAGTATTTGTAGTTGATGGAGGGGTTGTGTGTAGGATTATTGATACTGGTACAGATGATACAACAGATAATGAAAATGTTAGTGGAAGTGAATAGTGAATTGATATAGCAGATAGGATATTAATTTATCCTATCTGTTTGTGAAAATTGCATAAATACAGCTGATATTTGATGGAGTTAATGGAAGAAACAAACAATATTTCTGATTGCTATTATTCCGATAATAGAATATAATATTCTTATTATGGAGGTTTCGATTATGGAGTATTTAACAGCAACAGAACTTTCAAAGGTATGGAATATTTCTACTAGAAGAATAGGAGTTTTATGCACAGATGGAAGAGTTGATGGTGCGATTAAAAAGGGGAAAATGTGGTTGATTCCTGATACTGCACAGAAGCCAGCGGATGCAAGGTACAAGAGAAATAAGCATAATGCATAGTACAAACGAAGGAGGCAAACGGAATTGGAAATAATAGATAATGTCAACAAGACACTAAAAGAAGATTTGACAACTGAAATACATAAGGGCAGTAAAGTTTCTATTGCTGCAGCCTGCTTTTCCATTTATGCATTTGCTGAGTTAAAAAAAGAACTTAAAAATGTGGATGAACTACGTTTTATTTTTACATCACCAACATTCACTAAGGAAAAAGCAAAACGTGAAAAGAGGGAGTTCTATATACCAAGACAGGAACGTGAGAAAAATCTGTTTGGTTCGGAGTTTGAAGTTAAACTACGCAATGAGATGACACAGAAGGCAATTGCAAAAGAATGTGCGGAGTGGATTCGTAAAAAGGCAGTGTTCAAATCAAATGTGACAAATGAAAATATGATGGGATTCATTAATGTAGACGATAAGAATTATATGCCATTAAGCGGATTTACAACAGTAGATTTAGGATGTGAACGTGGAAATAATGCTTATTATATGGTCCAGAAATCAGAAGCTCCAATGAGCACAGCATACTTGCAATTATTTGAACAGATATGGAACGATGCATCAAAACTGCAGGAAGTGACAGATGAAGTGATTGAGAATATCACAACTGTTTATAATGAAAATTCTCCGGATTATCTGTATTTTGTAACACTATACAATATATTTAATGAATTTCTTGAAGATGTTTCAGAGGATGTTCTGCCAAACGAGGCAACCGGCTTTAAAGAAAGTAAGATATGGGGGATGCTCTATAATTTTCAAAAGGATGCTGCATTAGCAATTATCAATAAGCTGGAGAAGTATAATGGATGCATCCTGGCAGATTCAGTAGGTTTAGGAAAAACATTCACTGCACTGTCTGTAATAAAGTATTACGAGAATAGGAATAAATCTGTGCTTGTCTTATGTCCTAAGAAATTGGCGAACAACTGGAATACATATAAGTATAATTATATCAATAATCCGATTGCGGCTGATCGTATGCGTTATGATGTCCTGTTTCATACAGACTTAAGCAGAGAGTCAGGAAATTCCAATGGTATGGATTTGGATATGGTAAACTGGGGGAATTATGATTTGGTGGTTATTGATGAATCACATAATTTCCGTAATGGTGGCAAAATATCCGGTGAGGATGAGAAAGAAAACCGATATCTGAAGCTTCTTAACAAGGTTATACGCAAGGGTGTTAAGACAAAGGTACTTATGTTATCTGCCACACCGGTAAATAACCGCTTTGTAGATTTGAAAAATCAGATTGCCCTCGCTTATGAAGGAGAAAGTCAGCTGCTGGATGAAAAGTTGAATACACATAAGAGTATTGATGATATTTTCAAGCAGGCACAGACTGCTTTTAATACATGGAGTAAATGGGAAGCGGAGGATAGAACCACAAGCAAACTTTTAAGAATGCTTGATTTCGACTTCTTTGAACTGCTTGATAGTGTAACGATTGCTCGCTCAAGAAAGCATATTCAGAAATATTATGATACATCAGATATAGGAACATTTCCAAAGAGAAATCCACCTATATCAAAAAGACCGGGACTGACTGATTTAAGCAAGGCAATCAATTATAATGAGATATTTGAACAACTGAATCTGCTTAGACTATGCATATATACACCAACGGATTATATCCTGCCAAGTAAATTAGCAAAGTATAAGGATGTATATGATTCAAATCATGTAAGGGGAGGACTTACACAGTCAGGTCGTGAGCAGGGAATCAGAAGATTGATGTCAATAAACCTTATGAAGCGAATGGAAAGTTCAGTATATTCTTTCAGGCTGACATTGAAACGTATTAACGATCTTATTAATGATACCATAAAGAGTATTGTAGATTTTGAACATGGCCATAATAAATCCTCATTGAATTTGAATGACATAACAAATATGGATTTAGATGGGGATGACCAGAATGATGATGTGTTTGCAATTGGAAAGAAAGTAAGAATAGACATTGCAGATATGGATTATAAGTCGTGGAGACGGGAACTGGAAAGAGATAAGGAAATACTGGATTTACTTCTTACAATGATTGCAGACATAACACCTGCACATGATAGCAAATTGCAGACATTATTTGATGTGATTGATAAAAAGCAGGAACATCCTATCAATACTGGTAATAAGAAAATTATTATATTTACTGCTTTTGCAGACACAGCGAATTATTTGTACGACACAGTAAGTGTGTATGTGAAGAAAAAATATGGATTAGACACTGCTATTATTACAGGTTCAGTAGATGGAAAGACTACGATCAAAGGATTAAAAACAGACTTAAATACAGTATTAACATGTTTTTCTCCGGTATCTAAAGGAAAAAGTCTATTATTACCGAACGAAAAAGCAGAAATAGACATTCTGATAGCGACAGACTGCATATCGGAAGGTCAGAATCTGCAGGACTGTGATTATCTGATTAATTATGATATACATTGGAATCCGGTGCGCATTATCCAGAGATTTGGACGAATAGACCGAATCGGAAGTAAGAATGAATGTATTCAGCTGGTAAACTTCTGGCCGGATATTACATTAGATGAATATATTAATTTGAAAGCCAGGGTAGAAACCAGAATGAAAATCGTGGATATGACAGCTACGGGTGATGATAATGTCTTAAGCCTGGAGGAAAAGGGAGATTTAGAGTATCGAAAACAGCAGCTTAAGAGATTACAGGAGGAAGTGGTAGATATTGAAGATATGTCATCCGGAATATCTATTATGGATCTTGGATTAAATGAGTTCAGACTGGACTTGCTTGATTATATTAAGACACATCCTGAGATTGAAAAGGCACCGCATGGAATGAATGCTGTGGTGAAAGCAACAGAAGAATTGCCAGCAGGTGTAATATTTGTACTTAGAAACATAAAGAATGAGGTAAATATCAACAGTCAGAACAGGCTGCATCCATTCTATATGGTATATATGTCAGAAGAAGGCGAAGTGCTCATAGATCATCTTTCGCCGAAGGAAATGCTGGATTCATTTAGGTTTTTATGTAAAGGTAAAAAGGAACCGGATAAAGAATTATGTGCCCAATTCAATGATGAAACAGATGATGGTCGGAGAATGGGAAAATATTCGGATTTACTTGGAGACGCCATTGCATCTATCATTGAATTGAAAGATGAAAGTGATATAGACAACTTCTTAGGGGGCAGTCAGGTTAGCTTTTTGAGTAATGAGATAAAAGGTTTGAATGACTTTGAACTTATTAGCTTTTTAATTGTTAAATAGAGGAGAATGATATGCTGGGATTACCACAATTAACGGAAACAAGTAAGCAGCTTCCGAAAAAAGCAATTTATACAAAATTTCAAATGAATACAGCAACAAAAGAAAAAATTGATGCTGATATTTCAAGAATCACAATAGTAAATGAGATTGCTCCAAATAAGGTTAATATTCCTGCCGGAAAAGATGTAAAAAGCTTTTTTGTTTTGCTTGTTTCTCTCAAAAAGAAAGAATATGACGAAAAAACGGTAGCAACACTGTCTAAGCTTATACCGCAGAATATTTTATTTGTTCTTGAATATGAGAATGAAAGCAGACTTGCTATTTATCATACGAAAGTTATGCAGACATCATGGAAACCGACAGAAGAACAAAAGGTTGAACTTAAAGGATTAAATCTGGACACTGTCTGGGAGAATATCGTTATTTCTGTCGGCGGAGTGAATATAGAAAAAGGAAATACGCTTGATGAGCAGATAGAGATAAATAATAAAAAGCAAAAACTTGAAAAAGAGATTGCAAGACTTGAAAAAAAGGCAAGGACAGAGAAACAGCCTAAAAAGAAGTTTGAATTAGTGCAAGCAGAAAAGGAACTTATAGAAAAGCTTAAATTATTGGAGGAATAAGAATGTCAGTTGACCAGTATCAGAGAGCTGTAAATGGATTGGATAAAGAAATTGCAGACTTTGAAAAAAAGAAAGCTGCAAAAGATAAAGATATAGCATCTTTACAGAATAAAATTGTTTCAATACAAAAATCTATTAACAAGAATACTTCACAAAGTTCTCTTAATAGCAAGAGAAAACAGGTTGCTTCTTGTGAATCAGATATAGCAAAAAAGAGTAAGGATAGTGCAGAACTTGGCAAGAAAATAGCTGAAAAGAGAAAGAAACGTTCAGATGCGTACTTGAAGCTTCAAAAAGAACAGCAGAATGAACAGAAAAAACAGGACAGAGCAAGTCAGCGGTTGCAGGCTTCTTACGAAAACCGTATAGATGAGTTGCAACAGCAATTAGCAAAATCTATTGCAACTCCGCAACAGAATAATATCGAAAGTGAAGAAGAATATGATGTATTTGTTTCTCACGCATGGGAAGATAAAGAAGATTTTGTCGATGAATTTGTCGATGAGTTGAAAAAGCAGGGATTTAAAGTCTGGTATGATACAAATAAGCTTAAATGGGGCGACTCTATGAGAGAAAAAATAGACAAAGGATTGGCTAAATCAAGATATGGTGTTGTCGTTTTATCGCCTAATTATATAGCGGAACACAAATATTGGACGAAGGCTGAACTGAATGGTTTGTTTCAGGTTGAGAGTATCAATGGGAAGGTGATTCTTCCGATATGGCACAATCTAACAAAAAAGCAGGTTGTTGAATACAGTCCGATTATTGCAGACCGCAAGGCAATGACAACTGCTTCAATGACGGCAGAAGAAATAGCAGTTCAACTGAAAGAATTATTTACGCCTGAAGTTCCAGAGGAAACTATTTCATAAACTATAAACCGGAGGAAAAAGAAAATGGACAAACTCAAGATGCAGACTGTTAATAAGGCTGATGAGAATTTTAAGAAGTTAGCGGCAATGTTCCCTAATGCTGTTACAGAAACAATTGATGAAAACGGCGAAGCGGTTCGTGCTATTGATAAGGATGTACTTATGCAGGAAATTTCTTGTAAGGTTGTTGATGGAAATGAGGAACGCTATCAGTTTACTTGGCCTGACAAAAAGAAGTCGGTTCTTCTTGCCAATGCACCGATAAACAAGACGTTGCGTCCTGTTCGGGATGATGAAACGACTCCAACTGGAGCAGACAGTGAGGGAAAACCATATTGTAGTAGTGGCAGTGTGGATTTTGATAATACAGAAAACCTTTATATTGAGGGGGATAATCTTGAAGTATTAAAACTCTTGCAGGAAACATATCTTGGAAAAATCAAAATGATATATATAGACCCACCATATAATACGGGAAATGATTTTGTTTATGCAGATGATTTTTCTCAGAGTACAGAGGAATATCTTGAAAACAGTGGACAGTACGATGACAAGGGAAATCGACTTGTAAAAAATCTTGACAGCAATGGTCGCTTTCATACGGATTGGTTGAATATGATTTATACAAGGTTAAAGATTGCAAAGGATTTGTTGAGAGATAATGGAGTTATTTTTATCAGTATTAGCGATATAGAAGCAGCAAATTTGAAAAAGATTTGTGATGATGTGTTTGGCACAGTGAATTGCATTGCTGATTTAATATGGGCTAACAAAGAAGGTGGGGGAAGTTCTGATAGTAAGCTTTTCCGAATTAAGCATGAACATGTTATTTGCTATGCAAAAAATGTTGATTTGGTAGAAATTAAGGGAGTAGCAATAAGCAATGCAGATCGTTATAAGGGGGCTGATGAATATGAAAAAGATAGAGGAAAATATTATCTGCAAAAACTGGGAATGGGTTCTATTCAATATTCAAAGTCTCTTGACTATCCGATAGAAACGCCTGATGGAACGTTTGTTATGCCATCTGATAATAATAATGGAAAAAGGGCTTGCTGGAGATGGTCAAAAGAAAAATTCAGAAAAAATGAGGAACAGGGCTTTATTGAAATAAAAAAAGATTCAAAAGGAATATGGACTGTATATACAAAGCAGTATATGAATTGTGATAATGAAGGAAATTATATAGATAGAACTCAAAGACCTATGGGAATAATTGAAAATTATTCAAGTACGCAAGCAGCAAAACTGCTTGAAAATATGGAATTGGGAAGATATTTCAATTATTCAAAGCCAATAGAACTAATTAGTTATCTTATAGCACGCATTGATTTGGAAGGAGAGTATATATTAGATTTTTTTGCAGGCTCTAGTACGACTGCCCATGCAGTTATGAAACTTGATGCTGAGGACGGCGGACATCGTAAGTTCATTATGGTTCAGTTACCTGAAGAAACAGACGAAAAGAGCGAGGCATATAAAGCTGGATATAAGAACATATGTGAAATAGGTAAAGAACGTATCCGCAGAGCTGCAAAGAAAATTGCAGAGGAAAATCCTCAAGCAAAATTCGACGGTGGTTTCCGAGTGCTGAAATGCGATACCTCTAATATGAAAGATGTTTATTACAATCCGGCAGAGTACGAGCCATCATTGTTTACAAGTCTTGAGAATAACATCAAAGAGGACAGAACATCAGAAGATTTATTGTTCCAAGTTATGCTTGACTTAGGTGTGCTTCTGTCGAGTAAAATCGAGGAAACTACTATTGCCGGAAAGAGAGTATTCAATGTTGAGGATAACTACTTGATTGCTTGCTTTGATGACAATGTAACTGAAGAAGTAATTACTGAAATTGCAAAGCAGAAGCCGTATTATTTTGTTATGCGTGACAGCTCTATGGCAAACGATAGTGTCGCTACAAACTTTGAGCAGATTTTCGCCGCATACAGTCCTGATACAGTAAGGAAGGTGCTGTAATGGATTTTAACGGTTTCACTTTGCCTGATATAACTCCAAGAATAGATACCTCGTTTATTGATGAAATGAATAAGCGAAATCAAGAAATGCTTGATAGCATTACACCGCTGAACGCGATTCTTGCAGAGGAAATAAAGCCAATACTTGAAGGAAATCAGAAAGTGGTAGAAGGACTTAACGATAACTACTCGAAACTTAACGATTTATACCTATTGAAAGAAAAAGAGCTAGAAGAAAGTAAGCAGGAAGCGGAAAAAGCAAAGAAATACAATACAAAGATGTTGGTTGTTGCGCTTGTTTCCGCTGGTATTGCGTTGGCTTCGCTTGTTGCTACTATTCTTATCGACGTTCTTTAAGGGAGGTGTGTCCTAATTGAAGTTTAATTTTAAGATACAACAATATCAAACAGACGCAGTTGACGCTGTTGTTAAAGTCTTTAACGGACAGGGATTTTACGACAAAATCAGCTATATTCGTGATAAGGGAAAAATAAAAAAAGAATACGGCATTGACGGAGAAGTTATATCTCTAGGTAATCAGATGTCTTTTCAGACTGTTGGTACGCAGCTTGAGTATGATGATATAGATGAATTATCTGATATCGGATACAAGAATGAACTGGTGGAACTTTCCGATGAGAAGCTTCTCAGTAACATTCAGGCATTGCAGCGTCAGAATAATATTAAGCTCTCAAATTCTCTTGTAAAGGATTTGGGAAGATGTAGTCTTGATATTGAAATGGAAACTGGTACAGGTAAAACATATGTATATATCAAGACAATGTTCGAACTGAATAAAAAGTACGGATGGAGCAAGTTTATCGTGGTCGTTCCAAGTATTGCGATTCGTGAGGGTGTAAAAAAATCCTTTGAGATTACAGCCGAACATTTTATGGAGCATTATGGCAAAAAGGCTCGTTTCTTCATTTATAACAGTTCAAACTTGAATCAGCTTGACAACTTTTCAAGCAGTTCCGGTATCAATGTAATGATTATCAATACGCAGGCTTTCGCTTCTTCTTTGAAAGAGGACGGACGCAGCAAGGAAGCTCGTATTATTTATTCAAAGCGTGATGAATTCGGTTCTCGTCGTCCGATTGACGTAATTAAAGCAAATAGACCGATTATTATTCTTGATGAACCGCAGAAGATGGGTGGGGAAGTAACACAAAAAGCATTGAAAAACTTTAATCCGCTTTTTAGTCTTAATTATTCTGCTACCCATGCAAAGCATCATAATCTTATTTATGTTCTTGATGCTTTGGACGCATTTAATAAGAAATTGGTTAAGAAAATCGAAGTGAAAGGATTTGAGGTTAAGAATTTCAGAGGTACGGACAGTTATTTGTACCTTGAACAGATTGTGCTTTCAAGCAAAAAGCCGCCTATAGCAAAAATTGAACTTGAAATTGGGTACAATAAATCCATTAACCGTGAATCCCGTATTCTTGGTGTGGGCGAAGATTTATATTATGTTTCACAGGAGATGGAACAGTATAAGGGGTATACAATTTCAGAGATTGACCCGCTTCGTGGAACAGTAACTTTTACAAATGGAGAAGTTATAAGTACAGGAGATATTGTTGGCGATATTTCGGAAAAAGATATGCGTCGTATTCAGATAAGAGAAACAATTCTTTCGCATTTTGAGAAAGAAGAAAAACTCTTTGATAAGGGAATTAAATGCCTGTCATTATTCTTTATTGATGAAGTTGCAAAGTATCGCCAGTACGATGAAAACGGAGATGAAGTTCTTGGCGAATACGGCAAGATGTTTGAGCAGGAGTACATTAACGTGCTTAATGAATATGTAACATTGCTTGATACTCCGTACCAGAGATACTTAAAATCAACTTGTAGTGATGTAAGCGAAGTACATAAAGGTTATTTCAGTATTGATAAAAAAGGACACGCTATCGACAGTAAAGTAAAGCGTGGCAGCGAGTTTTCCGATGATATTTCGGCATATGACTTGATTTTAAAGAACAAGGAAAGACTGCTTTCTTTTGATGAGCCTACAAGATTTATATTCTCCCATTCAGCATTGCGTGAAGGCTGGGATAATCCGAATGTATTTCAGATTTGTACACTAAAACATTCCGACAGTAATACTGCAAAACGTCAAGAGGTAGGTCGTGGACTTCGTTTGTGTGTGAATCAGAATGGTAATCGAATGGATGTTGAAAGCTGCGGAGAAACAGTACACGATATTAACGTGCTGACAGTTGTTGCAAGTGAAAGTTATAAGACATTTGTTACAGATTTGCAGTCTGATATTAAGACTGTACTATATGACAGACCGACTGTTGCAACAAGTGAATATTTCAAAGGTAAGTATATTAAAGTGGATGATGTTCCAACACTTATAGATGACGAAACTGCAAATGCCATTGAATTTTATCTTATTCAGAATGGCTATGTAGATATGAAGCGTAAAGTGACAGATAAATACCGTCAGGAAATTAAAAGTGGAACTGTTGCAGAATTGCCGGACGAGCTTAAACCAATGGCAGAAGGTATCCATATGCTTATTCAGTCTGTATATGATGACAGTATCCTTCAGGATATGTTTACAGATGGTCATGAAACAAAAGTGAAGGACAATCCTCTTAATGATAATTTTGCCAAGAAAGAATTTCAGGCGTTATGGCGAGAAATTAACCACAAGTATGCCTATACAGTTGAGTTCGATAGCGACGAACTGATTAAGAAAGCAATCGCTCATATTGACGAAAAGCTTTTTGTTTCTGAACTTCAGTACACAACAACCATTGGTCGCCAAAAAGCAGAAATGAATGAGTATGAGGTCGAGCGAGGAGTTTCCTTTACTGGAGAAAAAACGAGGACACAAACCTTAAAACACGCAGAAACAAGTCAGATTAAATATGACCTCATTGGCAAGGTGGCAGAGGGAACGACACTTACCCGAAAAACCGTGTCAGCAATCCTGCAAGGAATCAGAGCTGATAAGCTATATATGTTCAAGGATAATCCGGAAGAATTTATTACAAAGGTTATCAGGCTTATTAACGAGCAGAAAGCAACAATGATTGTGGAACATATTTCATATGATACGATTGAAGGAGAATACGATAGTACAATCTTCACAGCCGAAAAGAATACCCAGAGTTTTGATAAGGCATTCCTTGCAAAGAAAGCGATTCAGGATTATGTATTTACTGATGGCTCGGCAGAAAAGAGTATTGAGAGAAGATTTGCTGAAGATTTGGATGCAGCAGAAGAAGTATGTGTATATGCAAAACTTCCAAGAACGTTCCAAATTCCTACTCCAGTAGGAAATTATTCTCCTGACTGGGCAATTGCTTTTTACGATGGAACAGTTAAGCACATATTCTTTGTTGCTGAAACTAAAGGTACAATGGAAACACTTAATCTCAGACCGATAGAGCAGGCGAAGATTTCTTGTGCGAAAAAACTGTTCAATGAAATGTCTAACAGTAAGGTGGTTTACCATGATGTTGATAGCTACCAGAGTTTATTGAATATTATGAATGATCCATCATTGGATAAAAAGGTATGTGAATAATAATTCAATGCATTGTAAAAGGAGATTTTATGGCAGATTTTAAATATGAAATAGTAGAACATATTGGAACACTTTCAGAAAGTGCCAAAGGTTGGACAAAGGAACTGAACAAGATTTCATGGAATGGTGGAGAACCTAAATATGATATTAGGGACTGGGCACCGGAACGTGAGAAAATGGGAAAAGGTGTCACTTTGTCTGAGAATGAAATGGTAAAGTTGATGAGCATTTGTCATAAAGGGGATGTAGTAGTATCGCAGGATTATGGTGTCGCTGCAATGGCACTTGGAAAAGGGCTCACAAGGTTCGGTGAACCTTGGCTTTGAGCCGACCGAAGCGGAGCGTAGACCATATGCTATTCACCAATCCGGTAAGTGGTACACGAATGAGAACATAGATCAGATGCTTATGGAGCGGCATCTTAACAAAAAGGCAAGACGCAGCTCTCATAAGAATCATATGAAAGGGTGCACGATGTCCAGTGGACATCGGTTCTGCACGGACCGGAGTGGCAACGGAGACCAGGGAAAGCGTACAGAAGATGATGATGTACGCTTTGCACAGTCATTTGAAAAACTAATACTGATGGCAAAGTCAAAAGAAGGTGCTCAGAGTGGGACTATTTAAGAAAAAGACAGTTATAAAGACATATGATAAAGAAAATAAGAAACCGGTAATCAAGGCGAGCATATGTAATGGCGAGCAGGTTGTGGGCTTTAAGAACATTCATACTGGTAAGATAGAAGAGATTATGCTGATTAAGAATCAGGCAGACCTTGATGCATTCAAGAAAATGTATGGAATAGATGATGAGATAGGGAAGGAATATTGATATGAGCATATTAGGAAATATACTTTGGTTTATATGTGGTGGATTGTTGAGTGGAATGTCGTGGGTTTTGGCAGGTTGCCTGTGGTGCATTTCAATAATAGGGATACCGATAGGCTTACAGTGCTTTAAGTTTGCAGGTTTGGCATTTTTTCCGTTTGGAAAAGAAGTGGTATATGGTGGCGGTGCAGTTAGTTTAATTGCAAATATTATCTGGCTGATTGTATCAGGAATCCCTATGGCAGTTGGAAATGCTGTGGCAGGTCTGATATGTTGTATAACAATTATCGGAATTCCTTTTGGAAAGCAGTTTTTCAAAATTGCAAAATTGTCTCTGATGCCATTTGGGGCAGAGGTAATATAATTAATAGGCAGGTAAGAAAAATGTATTTGATTAAAACGATAAAAGGTGACATAACAAAAGTAACAGATGTGCAGGCAATCGTAAATGCAGCAAACAACTCTCTTCTTGGCGGAGGTGGTGTAGATGGTGCGATTCATAGAGCAGCAGGACCGGAGCTTTTGGTAGAGTGCAGGACACTTCACGGATGTGAGACTGGAGAAGCAAAGATAACAAAAGCCTATAATCTGCCATGTGATTATGTGATACATACTGTAGGACCGATATGGAATGGTGGCAGGGATAGAGAAGAGGAGCTTCTTGCTAACTGCTATTTTAATTCTATGAAGCTGGCAATGGATAATGGAATCAGGTCTATTGCATTTCCTTCTATATCAACGGGAGTATATAGTTTTCCGGTTGAGTTGGCAGCAAAGATTGCAGTACATACAGTAAATAGGTTCTTGCAGGATAATCCGGATTGGTTTGATCTGGTGGAGTGGGTGCTATTTGATACTCATACTGAATCGGTGTATGAATCTGAGGTTGATAAGATATACAACAAATAAAATGACAAAAGGGAGTTTTTATGTACGCTGAAAAAACAGATTATGATGATATTGAAATGTCGAGCAGGTTACGAAATGTTCTAAGAAGGAACGGATTTGAGTCATTGGAAGGAGTGAGAGAATATCCAAAGGAATATTTTATAAAGTTTCGTAATATGGGGCAGGCAACACTGCAGGAAGTATATCAGATTTGTGAAGAGTAAGGCATAAAGCTGCGCAGTGTAGAAGAACTGAATGATCGGGAGCATGGAGTCAGATTTGATGATTTCCTATGTATGGATGCGTTTAGAATGGGAATAAAAAGCAAAGATGATTTGAGAAGATACAGTATTGAGGAACTTGAAAAGATGTGCCCGAAGGACAAGAGACTTTTTGTTCGATTAAAAAAAATGAAGACTGTTTATGGATGAAATAGGATATTTCTTCCTAAAAACAATATATTTATGGTATACTAGCTTGTAGTAATGCAGTTTCAACCGACATTACATATTATTATGAGAAATTAATGCAAAGGAGTTACAATCAAATGGATAACAATGAAGTAGTAACAGAAGAAGTGGCTGCAGTTGTTGAAAATAATACAGGTATTGAAATAGAGCCTTTATTTGAGGAGCAGGTTGATTTTGATACATTCTCAAAGTCAGACTTCCGTGTTGTAAAGGTAAAAAATTGTGAGGCAGTACCTAAGAGTAAGAAACTTCTTAGATTTACACTTGATGATGGTACAGAGAATGAAAGGACTATTCTTTCAGGAGTACATGCATTTTACGAGCCGGAGGAACTTGTAGGTAAAACTTTACTTGCAATCGTAAATCTTCCACCACGTTCTATGATGGGAATAGATTCATGTGGTATGCTTCTTTCTGCAATTCACAATGTAAATGGAGAAGAAAAACTGAATCTGGTAATGTTAGATGATGCAATTCCAGCAGGTGCAAAATTGTATTAAGAGTATAAATGTCACATGGTTGTTAATAACTGTGTGGCATTTTATCGTTGTTGTTGATAAGGATATGAAAAGCTGCCTAAAATAGAAGGAGAGCCGGATTGCTGTTCCGACAAGAGTAGTGGTCACGAAGTGTTGTAAAAAAGCAGGATTAAAAGTGGAAAAATTTGAAATCCGCAAAGGAATGCGTATGCATTGTGTGGTGAGAAAAATAGTTGTGAAAATCTAAAAATTATACTTGACAAATGAATAGAATGAGATAAAATATAACAGTACTATATAACACTGTTATATTTTGGAGAGACGTTCAGGAGAATAAGAAAAAGATGTCGACAAAAGCAGAAGATACAGAGAAAAATATATTAAATACAGCCAGAAAGCATTTTTTAAAAGATGGCTTTTCCGGGGCATCTTTAAGAAATATTGTAAAGGATGCCGGACTTACAACGGGTGCCTTTTATAAATACTATCCGACAAAAGAGGCGCTTTTTGATGCACTGACAGATCCGTATATAGAACATATATATCAGATCTACGACCGTGTAGTTGAGGATTTTGAAAAGCTTTCTGCCAAAGAACAGACCAGTAATATGTCGGACACATCCGGCGACGGAATGGATCAGATGATTGACTATATCTATGAGCATTATGATAATTTCCGATTATTGCTGAAATGTGGAGACAGTGGAAAGTTTGAGACATTCATACACAATATGGTAGACAGGGAAATGAGATCCAGTTTGGAATATGTGAAGAAAATGAAGGAGGATGGAATTGAAATACCGATTGTCGGGGAAAGCCTCATGCATATGATTTATACTGGATTTTTTTCATCTATATTTCAGATCATTGAGCACGATATAGATAAGGAAACTGCAAAGAGAAATGTGCACAAGCTTCGGGAATTCAATACCGGTGGCTGGGAGCGATTGTGGAACGTTAAATTTTAGGCTTACGATTCAGAAAGGTACATTTTAAGAAAATAATATCAGGTGGCTGATGCCGGCATGCCACCTATTTTATTATACAAGGGTTAGACACAACTAACAAAATTAAAACTATAGCAAGGAGTGAATACGTGTGAAAGAAAAGAAAAAGTCAGCAGTCAGCTGGATACTGACATGGGCTGGACAAAAAAGAAGTGCCTATGTGTGGAGTGTATTGCTCGCAATAGGAAGTGTTATTTTTAAGATTCTTCCGTACTTTATAATTGCGGATGTGGTGAAACTGTTTTTAAACGGTGAAAAGGAGTTTGAAAAATATCTGATAAAAGCAGTCCTGATCGCACTGTCGTTTGTGATCGCAGAACTGTTTCATTCACTTTCAACGTTATTGTCACATAAAGCAACTTTTGTGGTACTTGCAAATATAAGAAAAGCGTGTTGCGACAAGCTTGCCAGGGTACCTCTTGGGTATGTGAAAGATACACCGTCAGGTACTTTTAAAAATATCATGGTGGAAAGAATTGACAGTATCGAGACAACTCTGGCTCACATAGTACCAGAATTTACCTCCAATCTGCTTGCACCGGTTGTAATCCTGATTTATTTCTTCCTGACAGACTATCGGCTGGCACTTTGGTCTTTAGTTCCGATTGTTGTTGGACTTTTCTCATATTTTGGAATGATGCTGGATTATAAGCCAAGTTTTGAAAGGACGGTTAATACCACAAAAGAGCTGAATGATGCTGCGGTAGAATATATTAACGGAATAGAGGTCATAAAGGCATTTGGAAAGACAGAAAGCTCTTATGCTAAATTTACAAAAGCGGCAAGGGAATATGCGGACTCTTTCATTTCATGGATGAGAAGATGTTCTGTCTATCATGCATTGATGATGGTGGTGACACCGTATACACTTCTTACAGTATTGCCTTTTGGAGCCTATTATGTATCGAATAAAACCTTAGAGTTATCTGATTTTGTCATTTGTATCATTCTCTCACTGGGAATTGTCGGTCCTCTGATCACGGTGGGCTCCTATACAGATGACCTTGGGAAAATCGGAGTGATCGTTGATGAGATAGCAGGTATTTTAGAACAGCCGGAGTTAAAACGTCCGGAGAAAAGTAAAGATGTTCCAAAAGATAATTCCATCATTCTTGAAAATGTAAGGTTTGGCTATCACGACAAAGAAATCCTGCATGGAGTAAATATGGAACTGAAAGCAGGAACTGTAAATGCAATTGTTGGACCTTCCGGAAGCGGAAAGTCAACGATCGCAAAGCTAATCGCATCTTTATGGGATGTGGATTCCGGCAGCATTAAAATCGGTGGGGTTGATGTAAAAGAGCTGGCACTTACAGATTTCAACCGGAAAATTGCCTATGTCGCGCAGGACAATTATCTGTTTAATGAGACAGTTCGTGAAAATATCAGACAGGGAAATCCAAACGCTACGGATGACCAGGTGGTTGAGGTTACAAAGAAGAGCGGCTGTTATGAATTTATCATGCAGTTAGAAAATGGATTTGATACCGTTGTAGGCGGTGCCGGTGGACATCTGTCGGGAGGAGAGAGACAGCGTATCTCGATTGCCCGGGCGATGCTAAAGGATGCACCGATCGTCATTTTAGATGAGGCAACTGCCTACACCGATCCGGAAAACGAAGCTCTATTACAAAAATCCATTGCAAAACTGGTGGACGGAAAGACACTGATCGTCATAGCACACAGGCTTTCTACCGTTAAGGACAGTGACCAGATCTTTGTGGTAAATGATGGAAACGTGACAGCGCATGGCACGCATGAGCAGCTTCTGGTGTCATGCCCGCTTTATAAAGAAATGTGGAATGCCCATATTTCAGTAAAAGATACCGTAAGGGAGGGCGAATGATATGTTTGAGATTCTGGCGAAATTCTTTCGATTTTCAGGGAGGGAAAATGGAAACAAATTCAAACTGTCGATGGTCATTGGGCTTGTAGAAGCACTTGCATCTGCAATGAAGATACCAGCCATTATGTACATATTGATTGGTTTGCTTGGTGGAAAACCGATAGGAAAATATATCGGAGGTTCCTTAGCCATTATGGTCATTGCGATTGTGATTGCTGTTATATGTAAGAGAAGTTCTACGGTACTTCAGACAGAAGGTGGCTATAATGCAAGTGCTTTTACGAGAATCAAAATTGCAGAGCATCTGCGTTACCTTCCGATGGGATATTTTAATTCCAACAGTATTGGAGAGATATCTTCGGTGACAACCAATACGATGGAATCACTAGGAGATGTAGCGGCCAGGGTGGTTATGCTGACAACGCAGGGGATTTTAGAGACTTTGATGATCATCCTTATGCTGCTTGTTTTTGATTGGAGAATCGGACTGATATCTGCAGCTGGAGTCCTGATTTTCTTTGGTGTAAATTCTATGATGCAGAATGCAGGGAAAAAAGATTCGGAACAAAAGGTGGTATGTGATACAGAACTCGTAAGTCAGATCATGGAGTATCTTCAGGGAATCTCAGAAGTGAAATCCTACAATCTGCTTGGAAAACAGGCAAAGAGATTAAATGATGCAAACGATGCGAGTGCCAAAATCAATACCAGAATGGAAATGGTATTTGTCCCGTATCATTTTTTACAAAGCGTGATAACGAAGATAACAGGAGCCGTAATTGTGGCATGCAGTGCATATTTTTATATCAATGGAACTATGAGTGCGGTTTATGCCATTGGTATGACAATCTCAGCATTTATGCTTTATGCCAGTCTGGAATGTACAGGAAATTACTCATCCCTCTTACATGTGGTAAGTGTATGTGTGGACAAAGCAAATGCAATTCTGGAACTGGATACGATGGATATCGATGGCAAAGAGATACAGCCGGAAAACTATGATATCAGACTTTCAGATGTTACATTTTCCTACGATAAGCGGAAGATTATTGATGGTGTATCACTCTCTATCCCAGAAAAAACAACGACAGCAATCGTTGGTCCGTCTGGCGGAGGTAAATCTACACTTTGTAATCTGATTTCCAGATTCTGGGATGTGGATTCCGGAGAAGTGACCCTTGGCGGTGTAAATGTAAAAGAGTACAGCATGAACAGCCTGATGAATAATTTTGCATTTGTCTTTCAGTCCGTCTATCTTTTTGCAGATACAATTGAGAATAATATTAAGTTCGGACGTCAGGATGCAAGTCATGAGGAAGTGGTGGAAGCAGCAAAGAAAGCCTGCTGTCACGAGTTTATCAGCAAACTTCCAAATGGATATAATACCGTGATCGGAGAGGGCGGTGCCACGCTTTCCGGTGGTGAAAAACAACGGATCTCCATTGCCAGGGCGATTATGAAGGATGCACCGATCATTATTCTTGATGAGGCAACAGCGAATGTAGATCCTGAGAATGAGAAAGAACTTGTGGAGGCTGTGGATGCACTGACGAAAGAAAAAACGATCATTATGATCGCACACAGACTGAAGACGGTACGCCATGCAGATCAGATCGTGGTCGTAGAGAAAGGGCAGATTGTGCAGAAAGGAACCCATGAGCAGCTGATGAAGCAGAAAGGAATTTACAAGCGGTTTGTGGATGCAAGAGAGCAGGCAGTCAGCTGGAAACTGGCACGTTAAGAAACAAAGTAATATATTGATAAAAAACAAGGAGCATTCAAAATGAAAAATAAAAAGAAATTAAAAGGAAAAGATTTGATCAATATTGGAATCTATGCAGCGATTTACTGTGTGATTATGACAGCAGTTGCAATGTTGGGATTTATACCGATCATGATGCCGCTTTTATGTGTGATTGTCCCAATATTTGGCGGTATTCCATATATGCTTTTTTTGACAAAAGTTGATAAATTTGGAATGATAACTATTTATGCTATGATCGTTGGATTGTTTTTGTGGATTACAGGAATGGGATACTGGCCGTTTATTTTTGGAATTATATGTGGTGTTATTACAGACCTTATTGTAAAATCGGGAAATTATAAAAGCAGTAAGAAAAATATATTAAGTTGTGGAGTATTTAATCTGATCATCTTTGGAAACTTTGTTCCAATGTTTATGAATATTGAGGCATATTTCAGTACGCGTCAGAGTTTTGGACAGGAGTATATCACTAAAATGACAGATATCTTTGCGAACTCATGGCTGATCCCATTACTTATTGCAGCATGTGTGATTTGTGGATGGATCGGAGGAGTATTTGGAAAATCATTGTTGAAAAAGCATTTTGAGAAAGCGGGAATTGTATAATGATACATACATACGTCACATTTGATCCAAGAACGAAAATGCTTCTTTTAATGACAATGGCAATATTTGTTCTGGGAGGAGCAGGAGATAAATTATTTGGTGCGTACCTTCCGTTATTCTGTCTGCTTCCGTTCGTGCTTTTTATACTTGTAGGTAAGTGGAAAAGAGCAGCAGGATACATCATTTTGTACAGTGTATTTTATTTGCTGACAGTGTTTGTGCTGCCTCATATGACAGGTTTTATTGGATTTATATTGCTTGCATTCTGCGGGATTATGACAAGGTTTCTGCCGGGAATCATGGCTGGAACCTATCTGATGCAGACAACAACAGTAAGTGAGTTTTCTTCGGCTATGAGCAGGATGCATATTACGGATAAGCTGACCATACCGCTTTCTGTTATGTTTCGTTTTTTTCCAACGATTGCGGATGAATTCCGGGCAATCAATGATGCGATGCGTATGCGGGATATTCGCTTCGGCGGGAAAAATATAGATAAAATGATAGAGTACAGACTGATTCCACTTATGGTCTGCTCCGCAAAAATTGGAGAGGAGCTCAATGCCGCAGCTATTACACGGGGACTTGGCGGTGATGTAAAGCGGACCAATGTGTGCCGGATTGGTTTTCATTTTCAGGACTATATTGTAGTACTTATTTGCTTTATTCCTTATGTAATATGGATCGTTTCAATGATTTCAAGATTATTTATGTAATATATAGATAAAACCGCATGATGTCATGATATTGGCAGAGTGCGGTTTTGTTATAAATGGAGGATATTATGATACAGATAGAAAATGTCAGTTTTCAGTATAATAATTCGGAAAAAGGAGCGTTAAAAGATGTTTCGATTTCAGTTGATAAAGGAGAATGTGTTTTGTTATGTGGGGCTTCAGGTTGTGGAAAGACAACAATAACGCGCCTTATAAATGGTCTTATCCCACATTTTTATGAAGGAGAGTATAGCGGAAATGTCAGCGTTTATGGAATGAATGTGCAGAGTGAAGAACTATATAATATATCAAAAAAGGTGGGTAGTGTATTTCAGAATCCAAGAAGTCAGTTTTTCTGCATGGATACAACAAGTGAAGTTGCGTTTGGATGCGAAAATATGGGACTTGTAGAAAACGATATTAACGAACGTGTAAAACTGGCTGTAAGCGAACTGGAAATGGAAAATCTTATGGACAGAGATATTTTTAAATTGTCAGGCGGTGAGAAGCAGAGAGTTGCCTGTGGTTCTGTAACTGCGATGCAGCCCGACGTATTTGTACTTGATGAACCAACATCAAATCTGGATAAAGAATCCATAGAAAGACTAAAAAATACGCTTTTACTCTGGAAAAAGCAGGGAAAAACAATCGTGATAGCGGAGCATAGGTTGTATTGGCTTAAGGAAATATGTGACCGTGTAGTCTATCTTGAACATGGAAGAATTATGTTTGATATCACAATGCAGGAATTTCTGAAATTTTCAGAGCAAAAGCTGCAAAATCTCGGACTTCGTACAATGCAGCCACATTGTGATGAAAGCAGTAAAAGACATGAGTATATTGCCAAAAAGTCGGACATAGTACTGAAAAATTATTATTTTTCCTATGGAGAAAAAAAGGTACTGGAGTTTGGAGATATGCAGCTCCCAAAGAATGAACTTATAGCAATTACAGGACAAAACGGAGCAGGAAAATCTACGTTCGTCAGATGCTTTTGCGGATTGGAGAAAAAATTTAAGGGACAGACGGTCATAGAAGAGAAGCAGTATAAACCAAAGGAAATGCTCCGTAAATGTTATCTTGTAATGCAGGATGTAAATCATCAGCTTTTCTGTGAATCTGTAGAAGATGAAGTTCTTATTGGAGCATCGGATACCGGAAAAGAGATACAGGAAAGAGCCAGAGAAATTATGCAAAAACTTGGTATATGGGAATTTCGTGATAAACATCCGATGTCATTATCCGGTGGTCAGAAACAGCGTGTGGCTATTGCATCGTCTGTGCTTGCAGAAAAGGAGATACTGATATTTGATGAGCCGACGAGCGGTCTGGATTATTGTCATATGGTAAGTACTGCACAGCTGTTTAAAGAACTTCGTGACATGGGTAAAAGTATTTTTATTATCACCCATGACAGGGAATTGATTGAACGATGTTGTAATTATGAATTTTATGTGGCTGATCGACAGGCGATATTGTATGGATTATAAATACTCCGCAAATAAAATTGAGAACTATGAATTGTAAGAGTCTGATGTCATCTGGTCTCGACAACGAGAGCACCCGGAATAAATTAAAAGAATTGGCATTGTACGATTCGGAAACAAATGAAACAGTGGTTCTATGTCAAGATTTAGTACAAGTTAAAATGAGAAATTTTTCCCCATTTTA
>OGGS01000596.1_pt1 | contig 34040 bp, 29 predicted proteins | sample 1571281 | NCBI WGS metagenome assembly OGGS01 (sample SAMEA2582042, study PRJEB24529) | metagenome | biome: Human gut stool | place: China | collected 2011 | reverse complement strand
TCCGAACGGGGAATGCCCGGACCGTTGTCGGATACCCGGATCTCGAAATATTCCTGCTCGGTTTGTAATGTCACTTCGATCTTATCGTGGGCATATTTCAGGGCATTGCTCAAGAGATTGCTGATGATCTTTGTCAGTGCTTCTTCATCCGCACAGCCGATATAAGGAGTTACGGGCAATTGGACATCCAGGGCGATATTTTTTAACTGGGCTGCCGGGGCAAAACGACTTACTATGTTGTGAAGTAATTCGTTTAAATTGTATTTTCTCAGTTTGAGTTTGAATTCATTTGTCTCTGTTTTCCTGAAATCCAGCAGTTGGTTGATCAGGTTGAGTAAAAGGTCCGTGTTTTGATTCATGGTAGTGAGGTATTTCCTCGTCTCTTCATTGCCGTCGCCGGATTGGATAATACTTTCCATAGGCATTTTGATCAAACTTAACGGAGTACGGATTTCATGGGCTACTTGAGTGAAAAAGTTTATTTTGGTTTGATAGGTTTCTTTTTCCTGTTGTTGTCTGTATTGTTTCAGTAATTCTTCGTGTTGCCTCTTCACCCGCTTGGACCAGGACCTGAAAGTCATAATCCCCAGGAACAAGATTAAAATGGTATAAAACAGATAAGCCCAGCTGCTTTTCCAGAAATTCCACGTAAGCCTTGGCCTCTTTGGGCAGCTCATCCCAGCTCTTGCAGCCGGAGATATCCTTGTTCCAGCCTGGCAGCATAGTGACCACCGGCTCTACACGGTCAAGGTCGGACAGCGGGTCGAAGCTGGGGACTTGCACGCCATCCAATGTGTAACCGGTGATCACCGGGATTTCTTTCATGCTGCTGAGCACATCCAGCTTCGTCAGGGCGATCTTGTCTGCGCCCTGACAGGTAAGGCCGTAGCGGCTAGCCACACAGTCGAAGGGGCCGACACGGCGCGGACGGCCGGTGGCCGCACCATACTCGCCGCCTGCCTTGCGCAGCTGTTCATTCCAGTCCTCGCTCATGGCGTTCTCGGCGGCAAAGGGGCCTGCACCCACGCAGGTGGAGTAGGCTTTCAGCACGCCCACCACATGGTCAAGACGGCAGTTCGGAATGCCTGCGCCCAGCGGCGCATAGGCTGCCAGCGTGTTGGAGCTGGAAGTGAACGGGAAGATGCCATAATCGATATCGCGCATGGCACCCAGCTGGGCTTCCAGCACGATGCGCTTGCCGCTGTCGTGAGCCTGCTGCAAAAATGCACCCACATCACAGATATACGGTGCAAACTGTCCGGCCTGCATCCGGCACCATTCCAGCAGAGCATCGTAGCTCATGGGTTCCTGATGATAGCAGCCACCCAGCTCCAGATTCTTGGATTCCAGGATCATGTGCAGGCGGTCCTGCACGCGCTTTTCGTCCAGATGCAGCAGATCGCCCAGACGCAGGGTCTTTTTGCGGTATTTGTCGCTGTAGGCGTAGGCAATGCCGCGGCGGGTAGAACCAAAGGCCGCACCCTTCTGGGCAAGACGGTCCTCTTCCAAGCCGTCCTGCACCTTGTGCCACGGCATGGAGATGGTGGCCTTATCTGAAAGTTTCAGGTTTTCTGGGCCTACCTTTACGCCGCGCTCCTCAATAGCATCCATTTCTCCGGCCAGATGGTCGAGGTCGATCACCATGCCCGCACCCAGTACACAGACAACGTCCGGGTGCAGGATGCCGGAGGGCAGCAGGTTCAGGATGAACTTGCCCTGCTCCGTTACAACGGTGTGGCCGGCATTGTTGCCGCCCTGATAGCGGGCAACAACATCGGCATGTTCGGCTAACAGATCGATGACGCGGCCCTTGCCCTCATCGCCCCAATTGATACCAGTAACTGCGGTAAGCATAACTTCTTATTTACCTTCTTTTTCGTTGTTTACAATAGCCTGTACCTTGGTGGGCAGACCATAGATGCGGATAAAACCGGTAGCATCACTCTGCTTGTAGTCGCCGCCGGCAGCAAAAGTTGCAATGTCCTCACGGTAGAGGGAATACGGAGACCAGACCCCGGCGTTGATCATGTTGCCCTTGTACAACTCCAGACGCACCTTACCGGTAACGTTTTCCTGCGTGGAGGTGACGAAGGCACTCAGAGCTTTGCGCAGGGGGCTGAACCACTGGCCGTCATAGACCAGCTCACCAAATGTGATGGCCAGCTCGCGCTTTTTGTGGGCAGTGAGCTTATCCAGCGTCAGAGTTTCCAGCACCTCATGAGCCTTATAGAGAATGGTACCGCCGGGAGTCTCGTACACACCGCGGCTCTTCATGCCCACCAGACGGTTCTCCACCACATCGTACAGGCCGATGCCATTGCGGCCGCCGATCTCATTCAGCTTGGCAATGAGGACGGCGGGCTTCATCTTTTCGCCGTTCAGGCTCACCGGCACGCCCTTTTCAAATGCCAGCTCCACGAACTCGGACTTGTCCGGTGCGGTCTTGGGGCTGACACCCAGCTCCAAAAAGCCCGGCTTATCGTACTGCGGCTCGTTGCCCGGGTCCTCAAGGTCAAGGCCCTCATGGCTCAGGTGCCACAGGTTCTTATCCTTGGAGTAGTTGGTCTCGCGGTTGATCTTCAGCGGGATGTGATGTGCCTCGGCATAGTCGATCTCTTCGTCACGGCTCTGGATATCCCACTCACGCCACGGAGTGATGATCTTCAGGTCCGGTGCAAAGTGCATGATGGCCAGTTCAAAGCGCACCTGATCGTTGCCCTTGCCGGTGCTGCCGTGGCACACGGCATCTGCACCCTCGGCGCGGGCGATCTCCACCACACGCTTTGCCAGAATGGGCCGTGCAAAGCTGGTGCCCAGCAGATAGCCCTCGTAATCGGCCCCGGCCTGCATGGTGGGGATGACATAATCCTCCACGAACTCGTCGGTCAGGTCTTCAATGTACAGCTTAGAAGCGCCGCTTGCCTTGGCGCGCTCTTCCAGCCCTTCCAATTCGCCTTTCTGGCCCACATTGCCGCAGACGGCGATGACCTCGCAGTTGTCGTAATGCTCTTTCAGCCACGGAATGATGATGGATGTATCCAGGCCGCCGCTGTAAGCCAATACGACCTTTTTAATTTCTTTTGCCATAATTAGCACGCTCCTTGTTTCAAAAACTGTACCCATTATATAAACTCCCGGTTGGAATTGCAAGCGATTTGGCAAAATTCGTATAAAAATGCAAAAACAAGCAAAATATACAGGAAGATTTGTATAAAATTACAAGAAAATCCTGCATAAATCGGGAATTGGCGTGCATAAATGTATAATCGGAGCCGCAACTTACCGCATAACCGCATACATAGCATTGTATCTAATAGTATTGTATCTATTTTTTTGTATGCGCTTTGTCTTGCTGTGCCTTAAGCGATTGCAGAAGGCGCATAAGGGTAGAAAAAGGACGGCGTCTTAATTTGCAGCCTGTTCCAACAGTATATATACAGACAGCATATTGCGGTTTAGACGACTGTCTGTTATTAGACAAAATCCACGAATCACTCATTTTTTTTGTGTACTATGCACAAAAGGAATTTGAACATTCTGTTAATTTTTACGACTTCAAAACAACGGATTCACCTTGACTTGCAGGGGTATAAGTGGTATTATTGTCTTGTAATATATGTATGGGCAGGAGGATGCCCATCACCTGTATTGTTAATTCTTTCTCAATTGGCATTTGGGTGGGTCTTTAGGCGCGTTGCCGTCGGCCTTTTGGTCAGAAAGGCGGACGGATGCACAGGGCGCCGAGGCGTACCTGCCGGTTGCAGAATAAGGAGGAAAAGATTTATGAAAACAAGAAAGGGCAAGCGCTTTTTATCGGCGCTTTTGGCTGCGATCATGGTGCTGACGGCTCTGCCGCTCACCGCTCTCGCTGAGGGTCCCACCCTTGCAAAGTCGGACGCCTTGATCACCCTGGACAATGCTATTAACGCATACGAATCTGCCATGGACGGCAAGATTTATGCGGATATGGCCACGGCTTACGACAAGTATATGGCCGCCAAACAAGCGCGGGATATGTATGTCTATGGCGGCGACGCGTCCCAGGATTTAAGAACTGCTGCACAGGCATTGACTACCGCAACGACGGAGATGCAGAAGACGGTGCTCTCCTCCGATGTGACCTATGCCACCGTAACGGACTCCAGCGGTGCAACCGTGGCTTCCGATTATGCCAACGGGCTGCTGTACTACGGCGGCAATCTGCGTTTCTCTAACGATGTGGTTGGCTCTTGGTACATTGATGACGGCGCCAAGCAGTGGTTCAAAATCGTTATGAACGACTATGTGTTCCTGTATGACGGCACCACACCGCTGCGGGCACCGGTACAGTTCAGCTATGAGTATCGCAATGAGTATCTTATCAATAACAACAATAACGCAAAGCCTCGTGGTATTACGGCCGTGAATGTGAACAATCCGGAGTTGACGGTTGCGAATTGGACGGTGAAGAAGGACCAGAAAGGTAATATTCCCTTTATGACTTCCGACGGCACAATGGTTCCTACCGTAGCAGCTGCTTCCGGCTCCGATTCTCCCATTTATTGGACTCGTGATTCCGCCGGCAGAAACAACACTAAGCAGAACACCGGTTCCAGCTTTGTGACTTACAGCGGTACCCCCAGCGCCCCGCTGACCACCATCGATACCCGCTTCACCATTTATGACCACGATAAGAATCGCGCAGCAATCATTGCTGCTTCTCAGTGCTTGGCCGGTGATAAGGGCGGTAGCCAGGAAAAACACGATGGTCACAACTACGGCTATGTGATCAACTACGCCGGGGTGAAAGAGGCTTTGGCCACTGCCAAGTCCACCATCTCTAATATTAAAAACTATTGTAATGACGCTGCGGATATGCGCAGCCTGCTGGTGGCTGCCAGCGCTTTGGCATCTATCAATCCGTCCGACAGCACCGCATACAATTTTGCTTCCAACACTGCAGATGCTGCGTCCAAGTGCGCTACGGATATTGACAACGCCCGCACGGCGCTGACCAACGCACAGAGTGCACTGACGGCAGACGATGACTCTTATGATCAGCTGCGCAATGTAATTGACCTGACCAAGGCCACTTACACAGCCGGCAATGATAATGGCGTTTATTCTTCTGATAATTGGAACGCCTTTAAGTCCGCGTATGAGGCTGCCTACACCGCCATTATGGCTGTGGGGAGCGGTTATCAGCCTAACGGCACCGTAACGCCTTTGGCAGTAGAGTTGCAGCAGGCTTATGATGCTCTGCTGGAGGAAGCACAGAATTCCAGAGTAGACACCACAGCATTGGTAGAAGCCATCACCAAAGCAAACGGCCTGGAGGCGTATGAGACCTGCTTTACGCCGGACACCTATGCCAACCTGACCGGTGCTGTCGCCGATGCGAAGAAGGCTGTTTGGGGCACGGAGGAAAACTACGGCGTTCCCTCTGCTGCATTGCAGAAGACGGATGAGAACACCCAGATCGTTGCGGATCAGACCGCTGCGGTATTGGCTGCCATTCCTGCCCTGCGGATCAATCATGATCTGCACATTACCAGTGGAACCCACTATGTGAGCTGGAACAGCATTTTGGCTTCTTATGAAGCACTGAACGGCTCCAAATATGTAAACTTCGACACGCTGGTACAGGCTGTGTCTGATGCAAAGTTTGAGATGGCTGCGCTGGACAACAAAGACATGACCACGCCGGAGCAGCTGCTGGCTGACTACACTGCGGTTTTGGAGAAGATTCTGACTGCTTATGACGCACTGGAATTCTCCTTCACAGAACTGCCCAACGGCACGGTGGCTACCAATGCGGAGCACCTGATCGTTGGTTCTCCTAACTCCAAGAGTGCCAGCGGCAGTATGGTTAACGATACACAGATCAGCGGTTCTGTGGCGCTGGGCTTTAGCTTCCCCAACAATGCGGTTATGATTCGTACCAGCCATGAAGCCACCACCTTTAATTTGGGCGACATGATGCTGTTCTTCGGCTCCTGGCGTGACTACGGTCACCAGCTTCTGTTCTTCAATTTGAACGATACCGTTACAGGCGAAGGGGATACCGGTGAGTTGGTGGCTCGTGCCATAGGTGCCGGTCAGACCCCCAGTTTGAAAGACACCGATGTGGACGAATATGTAACCAAGAAGAACATTAAGCCCGGTAATGCCATTAAGACTTCCGGTACCGCTGCCGCAACATGGCAACTGAAGGACCTGTACGCGGTAGAGGTAGATAACAAAACGGATGCCTTTGCAGTGGATGCAAGCGGTAACCGAATTAATGACAAGTCCACCAATGTGCTGGACATTGCCACCAGCGTGGCTTCTAATAACCAAGGTACGCAGAATGTTCTGTTTGTACATGGTAAGGGCGGCAGTGGTAACTTCGGCGGCAACACGTATGCAGGTGCTTATACCATGAGTGTTGCGAAGGATAACGCCTCTACCAAGTTGACCACCACAACACTGCCCAACAAGAAAATCTATACCGTTTCCGGCAATGTGGGTGCTGTGACCCGGCTGAGCTATCAGCCCCTGAGCGCTTGGACTACACTTCGCCACGATGTACAGAACTACAGCGTGACCGCTACGGTAGTAGATATTGCGTATCTGTTTGACCTGATCAACCAGTGCAGCGCACTGACCGACAGCAATAAGTACACCGAGGCTTCCTGGACCAAGTTTGCCGATGCTTTGAGAAAAGCTAAGGGTCAGATGGCGTATAACACGATGACCGCGGACGAGATCCTTACCGAGGCGAAGACCAGATACACCACGCTGCTGCGTGCTTACAACGCTCTGGAGCTGAACACCTTCACCTTGACCTTTAACTATAAGGATGCCAACGGGAACGATACCTCCAAGACGATTAAGAATGTGGAGTACGGTGCAAACCTGAAGGCGCAGGCCGACACGGTTGATGTAACCGACTATAAGAAAGGCGGCTACTCTTACACCTTTACCGGTTGGGATCCGGAGATCACCGATTCCATGCTGGTGACCGGTGCTGTGACTTACACCGCTCAGTACAGCTCCACAATGGATAATGCCGACTTCTCTGCGCTGGACGCTGCGGTGGCCAAATTGACGACTTTGGCCGACAAGACCTATGCCGCCAGCGATTTGGAGGGCGTGGCTGCGCTCATTAAGGGTCTGACTTACTACCACTATGACGCAGATCAGCGTGCCGCTACCATGGGCGACAAGCAGACTGAGATCGACGCAGAGACCGCAAAGGTAAATGCATACAGCATTACCGCTTCAACTCTGGATCTGTCCGCAGCAGAGGCTGCACTGGCCAAGGCACAGGACGGCAAGGATTCCGATGCGTATGATTTGTCTGCCATTACCGGTTTTGAATTGTACAAGACCGTGACGGTCAACGGCAAGGACATTGTGGGTATTGCCTACAAAGACATGAACAGCCTGAATGCTGCCATCCAGGCGCTGCTGGAGTCCTTACAGCCCATGACCTACAATGTGTACCTGAACGGTACGCCGCTGGGTACTTACAATTACGGTGCCCGCATTGAAGTTAACGGTGACGGTACCGTCAGCACCAATGATGACATTGAAACGGAGACCGGCGCTGCCAAGTATGCTTGGTACTACAGCTACAACTCCGTACAGGTTGCCCAGACCACCGCACCCAAGTATATGACCACCGCACCCAGCTACGGCTTTGTGGTTAAGGGCAACACCTATCTGACCACAGAGAAGGCGGACAGCGACGAGACCAATTATGTAGTGACTTTTGTCAACGGCATTAACGGTCATGTGTTTGATGTGGTTTACACCAGCGGCTCCGTGACTATGCCCACCGCTCCCGCTTGTGCATTCTACACCTTCAGCGGTTATGACAACGACGCAGCCGCCGGTTCCAAGATTAACGTAACCGGTGACACCACCATTACCGCACAGTACGATGTGACGAACATTGCTACATTTAATATCTCTGTTCTGAATGTAAACCAAGACAATGTTATCAACAAGACTTTCAATTACAATGATCTGGTGACTTATACCGATGAAAGCGCTGAGATTTGGGTGAAGTATCTGGGCGAACTTGAGGGTAGTTATGTGAACCCCAGTACCGGCCAGACAGAAACTGTTCAGCGCAGCACCTTTGTGATTGTTGGTTACGGCAAAACCTTGACTCTTCGTGCTTGTGAAGATGCTGAGTATGATGCGTATACCCTTTCCGATTGGCAAGGTATCTTGGAAGACCAGGAGACCTGTAATGTGCTGGATAATGATACAAACGGTGCTTCCTCATCCACCCGTGATGGCATCGTAAAAGCCAGCACCAAGTTCTCCATGATCGGCAACTTTGCTCTGCCGGAGAATGCCAAGGCTGTGGAGTACGGTATGCTGTTCACCACCGCTGCCGGCAAGACTCTGACTTTGGAGAATGCCAGCACCGACAGCAGCATTAAGCGTCTGAAGGCCTCCAAGCACACCGGTGAAAATGATAACTACGGCCAGTATGTGGTCAGCATCAAGTCCACTTCGCTGTCCGGTTCCTATGATCTGACTTACAGATCCTATGTGACCTACACCTTGAACGGCAAGACCTATACCGTGTATGCTGACAAGGCTGTAAGCGAGACCGTGCAGTTTTAAGGAAGGAGGGACTTTAAGATGAGAAAAAGTTATGAAGAACCGGTGATCACCGTTCGCAAGTACCAGCTTAAGTCCGAGGATGTGGTTATGACATCCGACCCTTCAAACAACAAGGGCAACGACTTGTTTGACGATTCTGAGTACGATGTATTCGGCAAATAAGCGCTGGAATTAAAATGAATTCGCCGCACTGAGACAACTCGGTGCGGCGTTTTTCTGTTCATTTTTAGCCAAAGGAGCGCCTTTTCGCCTTTTTCGTTTGACTTATGATAGGGAATATATTATTATAGTATCTGTGATTTTGGGTCCGTAGGTACGGACGGAAAGACGGAATTCTCATGAAAGTATTGATTTTAGGGCTGGGTCTGATCGGTGCCAGCCTGGCAAAAACATTGAAGAAAAACACGGCACATTGTGTGCTGGGTTGGAACCGCACACCCAGTGTGGCGCAGCGCGCCTTAGCAGACGGCGCCATTGACGCCACCGGTTCTTTGGAGGAACTGCTGCCCCAGGCAGACATTACCATTATTAACTTTTATCCGGAGGCGATTGTGCCCTTCATTTTGGAGCACAAGGACCTGTTTAAGAAAGACAGTGTGGTTACAGACTCCTGCGGGATCAAAACCAAGATCTGTCGCCAAATGGCAGCGCATAAGGATCTGCCATTTACTTTTATCGGTGCCCACCCTATGGCCGGGCGTGAGGTGTCCGGCTATGACAACAGCCTGAACAACTTGTTTGACAACGCGTCCTTTATTTGTACCCCGGGGGACGCACCCCGCCGCAAGGTGGATGCCCTGATCGGTTTGGCAGAGGATATGGGCTTCGCCCGCACAGTGGTGACCACCCCGGAGCATCATGATGAGATGATTGCCTTTACCTCTCAAATTGCCCATGTGCTGGCCTGCTCGTATGTGTTGTCGCCATTGGCACCCCAGCACGCAGGCTTCAGCGCCGGCAGCTATCGGGATGTGAGCCGGGTGGCTCGCATCAATGCAGAGATGTGGGCCCAGTTATTTATTGATAATAAGGAGCCGCTGATTCGCGAGATTGATGACTTAGTTGGCAATTTGCAAAAGTTCCGCTCTGCCATTGAGGCGGAGGATGCGCCGGCACTGCGAGCGCTGATGGAACAGGGCAACCGAATTAAGGAGGTGATCGGCTGATGCAAAAGATCACAGTACATACCGGCAGACCGTATGATATTCTCATTGATGACGGCCTGCTGGAGCAAGCCGGTGACCTGGTGCGTCGCGTGTCCGGCGCCAAGCGCATTTGCCTGATCAGCGACAGCAATGTGTACCCTCTGTACGGCAACCGGGTGGTGCAGGCGCTGGAGAGCGCAGACTTTCAGGTGTGCACCTTGGTATTTGACGCCGGTGAGGCGTCCAAGAAGCCGGAGACCGTGCTGAATATGGTAAATTATATGGCCCGGGAGGGGCTGACGCGGGGCGACCTGGTGGTTGCGCTGGGCGGCGGTGTGTGCGGCGATATGGCCGGATTTGCGGCTGCCATTTATTTGAGGGGCATTGATTTTGTGCAGATACCCACGACACTGCTGGCTCAGGTGGACTCCTCTGTGGGTGGCAAAACCGGCGTGGATCTGCCTATGGGCAAGAATTTGTGCGGCGCCTTTCACCAGCCGATTTTGGTGCTGATTGATCCGCAGGTGCTGCGTACCCTGCCGGATGTGTTCTTTAGTGACGGTATGGGCGAGGTGATCAAGTACGGCTGTATCCGCTCGGCGGAGCTGTTTGCCCTGCTGGAGCAGGCCAGTGCTAAAGATCGTATTCACGAGATTATCTATGCCTGTGTGGATATGAAGCGCGTGGTGGTGGAGCATGACGAAAAGGAAGCGGGCGAGCGCGCTTTGCTGAACTTTGGACATACCGCCGGTCACGCCATTGAAAAATTATGGAACTATCAAACGGTGACGCACGGCGCCGCTGTGGGAATCGGTATGGTGCTGGCGGCTCGTGCCGGAGAGGGCGCAGGGCTGACGGAACCGGGCACGGCGGACCGCATTGCAGCCTTACTTCAAAAATACAACCTGCCTGTGGCGGATACCCATTCTATTGATGAAATTGTGGACGCCATGCAGGCGGATAAAAAGCGCACCGCAGACGGTATGAAACTGGTGCTGCTGCGTAAGATCGGCGACAGCTTTATTGATCCGGTGGATCTGCCTACCCTGCGAACCATGTTCGGAGGTGGGGCATGCAAGTAAAGATTACTCCGTCCCCGCTGGCAGGCACCGTGCAGCTGCCGCCTTCTAAGTCCTTTGCCATTCGTGCGCTGATTTGCAGTGCGCTGGCCGGTGGTGGCTCCGTAGCGCCCTTGGGCACTTCGGCAGATATTGCGGCCACGGTTCAGGCGATGGCGGATTTGGCTGCCGGGCGGGACGAAATTTTTTGCAACGAAAGCGGCTCTTTGGTGCGCTTTTTGATCCCGGTGGCGGCAGCTTTGGGCAAGTCGGTAACCTTTACCGGCGCCGGTCGGCTGCCCCGGCGCCCGCTGGATGCCTTTGCCACCCTGCTGCCACAGCACGGTGTGCAGGTACAGACAGATGGGGGCCTGCCTTTTTCTATTACCGGCAAGCTGCGCCCCGGGCAATATGAGATCGCCGGGAATGTCAGCTCTCAGTACCTGACCGGGCTGCTCCTGGCACTGCCGCTCTTAGACGGCGACTCGGCAGTTCTTTTAACAACGGAATTAGAGTCAAAGCCTTATATTGATATTACTTTGCAGGTGATGGCGGCTTTTGGCGTGCAGGTACGGCCTACGGATTTTGGCTACCTGGTGCGGGGCAATCAGCAGTACAAGCCTGTGGACTTTACAGTAGAAAGCGATTGGTCCCACGCGGCGTTTTTTATGGCTGCCGGCACGGTGGGGCAGGAGATAAAAATTGCCGGACTGAACCCGGCCTCTACCCAAGGGGATAAAGCCGTTTGTGCTATGATGGAGCGCTTCGGCGCCCGGGTGGAAGTGCGCGACCGTATTGTGCGGTGCTGTGGCGGCGAATTGCGCCCGGCGGAGATTGATGCTCGGGATATTCCTGATATGGTGCCTGCGTTGGCAGTGACCGCTGCCTTTGCCAAGGGCACCACCCGCATTACCGGTGCCGGACGGCTGCGGTTTAAGGAGTCGGATCGGCTACAAAGCGTGGCGCTGAATCTGCGGGCCATGGGCGTGCAGGTGGAAGAACTGCCGGACGGGCTGGTGATCCACGGCACCGGCGCGGTGCAAGGCGGCACAGTGGACGGCTGCAACGATCATCGGATCGTGATGGCCTTTTCTGTGGCGGCAGCATATGCTGCAGGTGACAGCGTGATCAAACAGGCAGAGAGCATTAACAAGACTTATCCTGCCTTTTTTGAAGATTTTTGTGCACTGGGAGGTAAGGCAGATGTCATCAGTAACAGGTGAGCAGGTACAACTGAGTATTTTTGGTGAGAGCCACGGTCCGGCCATCGGCTGTGTGATTGACGGTTTGCCTGCCGGCATCCCGGTGGATTTGGACGCCATTTATAAGGATATGGCTCGACGTGCCCCGGGGCGTGACAAAACCGCTACCCCCAGGCTGGAAAAGGATATTCCTCATATTCTCTCCGGTGTGCTGAATGGGCGCACCACCGGTGCGCCTCTGGCCATGGAGATTGCTAATGAGAATACCCGCAGCGGTGACTACGCCAAAACCGCCGACCTGCTGCGCCCCGGCCACGCCGATTACACCGCCTATGCCAAGTACCACGGGTTTCAGGATGCGCGGGGCGGCGGGCACTTTTCCGGCCGGGTCACCGCCGCCCTCGTGGCCGGCGGTGCCGTCGTGCTGGGTGCGCTGAGCCGGGCCGGTATCGACATCTCCACCCATATCGCCGCCTGTGCAGGCATCTCCGACACCCGCTTTGCGCTGGACGATGCCGCTGCGCTGGCCGCACAGGTGGAAGCCCTGGCCGACAAACCGGAGGGCTTTGCCGTGCTGGACCCCGCCGTGGAGGAGCCCATGAAGGCTGCCATCCGCGCCGCCGGGGCTGACGGCGACAGTGTGGGCGGCCTGCTGGAGACCGCCATCCTCGGCCTGCCCGCCGGGATCGGTGAGCCGTACTTTGACAGCGTGGAAAGCAAGATCGCCCATCTGGCCTTCTCCATCCCCGCCGTCAAGGGCATCGAGTTCGGCACCGGGTTCAGCTTTGCCGGGCTGCGGGGTTCCGAGGCCAACGACGCCTTCCGCATGACGCCGGAGGGGGCCGTGGTCACCGCCAGCAACCACAATGCCGGCATCAACGGCGGCATCGCCAACGGCATGCCCGTGGTGTTCCGCACGGTGGTCAAGCCCACTCCCAGCATCTACAAGCAGCAGAACACCGTGGATTACCTCGCCAAAAAGAACGCCGAGCTGTCCATTCAGGGCCGTCACGACCCCTGCATCGTGCCCCGGGCCGCCATCGTGCAGACCTGCTCCGCCGCACTGGCGGTGGCCGACCTGCTCACAGCCCGCTACGGCGAAGCCTGGATGACCCACCCCACCAGCTTCCGCAAGGAGGACGACTGATATGGAATACGGACTTATCGGGGCAAGGCTCGGCCACTCCTACTCCAAGATCATCCACGAGATGCTCTGCGGCTACAAATACGACCTGTGCCCCCTGCCCACCGAGGAAGAGGCCCGTGCCTTTCTGACCAAGCGGCAGTTCCGGGCCATCAACGTGACCATCCCCTACAAGAAACTGGTCATGGAATACTGCTCCTACATCGATCCCCGGGCCAAGGCCATCGGGGCCGTGAACACCGTGGTGAACAAGAACGGCCTGCTGTACGGGTACAACACCGATTACCTCGGCTTTGCCCACCTGTGCGACGCCCACGGCGTGGACTTTGCAGGCCGGACGGTGCTCATCCTTGGCACCGGCGGCACCCACAACACCACCAACGCCGTGGCGCGGGACAAGGGTGCCGCAAAGGTGCTCACGGTCAGCCGCCATCCGGACCCGGAAACGGGCGAGCTGAGCTATGCGGAAGCCGTGCGCAGCGGTGCACAGATCGTCATCAACACCACCCCCGCCGGCATGTACCCCAATGTGGGGGTGTGCAATCTGGATGTGGCCGCCATGCCCGGGCTGGAAGCCGTAGTGGACGTGGTATACAATCCCGACAAAACGGAACTCATCCTCCGGGCCGAAGAAGCCGGGGTTCCGGTGGCCGTAGGCGGTCTGGAGATGCTGGTAGCACAGGCCGTGTATGCGGCCGAATATTTCCTGGACCGCAAATTCGAGGACGCCCCCGCCGAGATCCGGCGCATCACAGCGGCCCTGCGCCGGGACACGCTGAACATTGCCCTCATCGGCATGCCCTCTTCCGGCAAGACCACGCTGGGCAAACTGCTGGCAAAGCAGCTGGGCCGCACCTTCGTGGATCTGGACGACGCGATCGTCAAGGCCGACGGGCGCAGCATCCCGGACATCTTTGCCGCCGAGGGCGAGGACGGCTTCCGTGCAAAAGAGACCGAGCAGACCGCCCGCTTTGGCAAGGAGAACCGCCAGCTGCTGTCCTGCGGCGGCGGCGTGGTGAAGCGGCCCGAAAATCTGCGGGCCCTGCACCAGAACGGCGTGGTGCTGTTCATCGACCGACCGGTGGAAGCACTGGCCGTGGGCGGCAGCCGCCCGCTCTCCTCCAGCATGGAGGCACTGCGCACCATGGAGGCCCAGCGCCGCCCGCTGTACCGGGCCGCTGCTGACGCGGTGGTGCCCAATACTGGCACGCTGGAGGATGCTCTGCGGGCCGCCATGGAGGCTTTGGATGAAATTTTTGATTCTTAACGGGCCCAACGTCAACCTGCAGCGCTACTCGGAACCGGGCATGCCCGGTGAGCTGGACTACAACGGCATGATGGACTATGTGCAGTCCGGCTGCGACCAGATGGGCATTGAGACCGACGTGTGCCAGACCAACCACGAGGGCGACCTGATCGACGAGATCCAAGCTGCCGCCGGGCGGGTGGACGGCATCGTGCTCAACCCCGGCGGCTACGCTCACACCAGCGTGGCCATTCTGGACGCGCTGCGGCTGTGCGGTGTGCCCGCCGTGGAAGTGCTGCTCACCGCCCCGGACGAGCGGGAGCCCTTCCGCAAAACGGACGTGGTGTCCTTTGGCTGTCAGGGACATTTCATCGGCCAGGGACCTCAGGGTTACCTGCACGCCTGTGCCTATCTGGCCCAGCTGCTGCGCCTGGACGGCTCCCCCCAAGCCCATATCGTGATGTGAAAAACGAACCCTCTCAGTCGCCTGCGGCGACAGCTCCCCCGAGGGGGGAGCTGTTCTGCCCCGGGCACGCTATAAAACCTCCCCCTTCGGGGGAGGTGGCATCGCGCAGCGATGACGGAGAGGGTTTTATAAAACAGGAAAGGAACGACCTCCCATGATCATCTCCACCAAAAAAGGCACTCCCAAAGAGGAGCTGGAAAAGATCGTTGACAAATTCGAAAAGCAGGGTCTGGACGTGACCCTGATCACCGGCAAGGACTACAACGTGTTCGGTCTGGTGGGCGACACCACCAAGATCGACGAGCGGGACGTGCTGGCCAACCCCTGGATCGACAACGTCACCCGCGTGTCTGCCCCGTACAAGCGCGCCAACCGCCTGTTCCACCCCGCCGATTCGGTCATTGACTGCGGCGGCGTGAAGATCGGCGGCAAGGAAAAGATCGCCGTCATGGCAGGCCCCTGCAGCATCGAGGGTGCCGAGCAGGCTCTGCGCATCGCACAGAGCGTCAAGGCCGGCGGCGCGGCCCTGTTCCGCGGCGGTGCCTACAAGCCCCGTACCTCTCCCTACTCCTTCCAGGGTCTGGAGACCGAGGGCATCCTGGACATGGTCAAGGCCCGCGAGGCCACCGGCCTGCCCATCGTGTCCGAGCTGATGAGCGAGGACCGCATCCCGGAGTTTGAGGAGTATGTGGACGTGGTGCAGATCGGTGCCCGCAACATGCAGAACTTCCAGCTGCTCAAGGCCGTGGGCAAGATGCACAAGCCCGTGCTGCTCAAGCGCGGCCTGTGCAACACCATCGAGGAGTGGATCATGAGCGCCGAGTACATCATGGCAGGCGGCAACGAGCAGGTCATCCTGTGCGAGCGCGGCATCCGCACCTTTGAAAAGTACACCCGCAACACGCTGGACCTGTCTGCCGTGCCCCTCATCCACGAAAAGACCCACCTGCCCGTCATCGTGGACCCCAGCCACGCCACCGGCAAGGCAAACCTCGTGGAACCCATGATGATCGCCGCTGTGGCCGCCGGTGCCGACGGTCTGGAGGTGGAAGTCCACTATGATCCCCGCCACGCATGGAGCGATGGCGCACAGTGCCTGACCCCGGATGCCTTTGCACAGGCCATGGCCAAGTGCCGCCAGGTGGCATGGGCCATCGGCCGCGATATGTAACGGCCTATGCTGGTAACCATTCATTCTTCCCGCCCCATCGGCGGGAGCATCACAGCCCCGCCCAGCAAGAGCATGGCCCACCGGGCCGTGCTGTGTGCGGCGCTGGCCACAGGCAGCTCCCACATCACGAATCTGGAATTCAGTAAGGACATCTCCGCCACGCTGGCCGCCGCAGGCCAGCTGTGTGCCCGGGTGACCACCGGCCCCGCAGATGCCGTGGTGGAAGGGCTGGGCCGGTTTGCCCCCCTCACTGCCCCGGTGGACTGCTGCGAGAGCGGCAGCACCCTGCGGTTCCTCATCCCCATTGCCAGCCTCACCGGGCAGGAAGTGACCTTTACCGGCCGCGGGCGGCTCATGGAGCGGCCCCAGTCGGTTTACGAAACGTTGTATCGGGAGCAGGATCTACGGTTTGAACAGACCTCTGCCGGTCTGACCGTGGCCGGTGCCCTCACACCGGGGGAATACCGGCTGACGGGCAACGTGTCCAGCCAGTTCATCAGCGGGCTGCTGTTCGCCCTGCCTCTGCTGGACGGCGACAGCACCCTGCACCTCATCCCGCCGGTGGAGAGCCGCAGCTACATCGACATGACCCGTGCGGTGCAGGCCGCCTTTGGGGTGACCAGCCGCTGGCTGGATGGGAATACGCTGGCCCTGCCGGGCCGCCAGCACTATCACCCCTGCGATTACGCCGTAGAGGGCGACTACAGTCAGGCGGCCTTCCCGGCGGTGCTGGGTGCCGTGTGCGGCGGGGTGACCGTCACCGGCCTTTCCCCGGACACCCTGCAGGGCGACGCGGTCATTCTGGATCTCCTGCACCGGTGCGGCGCACAGTTCACCCGTGAGGGGGACACCGTCACCTTTGCAAAGGCGCCCCTGCACGGGGTGGACATCGACCTGGCCGACTGCCCGGACCTTGGCCCTGTGCTCATGGTGCTGGGCCTGCTGTGTGAGGGCACCACCGTCATCCGCAACGCCGAGCGCCTGCGCCTGAAGGAGAGCGACCGCATCGCCGCCATGGAAGCCGAGCTGCGGGCCTGCGGCGGCGTGCTGGAAAGCGAGGGCGGCACCATCACGGTGCACGGCTGCGCCGAGCATCTGCACGCGCCGGAAGGCATTCTGCACGGGCACAACGACCACCGGGTGGTCATGAGCCTTGCGGTGCTGAGCGCAGCCGCCGGGCTGCCCCTGACTGTGGATGACGCCGAAGCCATCCAGAAGAGCTGGCCGAATTTCTTTGCAGCCATCCGGCCTTTGGGTGTGGAGGTAGAATATGCTTGACAAAACAAAACGTTATCTCGTGGTGGGTCTTGGTCTGCTGGGCGGCAAGTATGCCCTGGAGCTGACCAAAGCCGGTTTCCATGTGGACGGCATCAACCGCAGCGAGGGGCACCTGCAATATGCCCTCGACCACGGCTACATTGCCAGCGGCAAGACCCATGATTTTGAAGATCTGGTGCAGCAGGCCGACCACATCATCTTTGGCCTGTACCCCACGGCCCTGCTGGAATGGTTCAAAGCCTACGGTCCGCTCCTCAAGCCCGGCTGCATCTTCACGGATGTGTCCGGCGTCAAGACCGGCCTTGTGGAGCCGGTGCAGGCCATGTGCCCGGCAGGGGTGGAGTTCATTGCCAGCCACCCCATGGCAGGCCGTGAGACCTCCAGCGTGGAGCACGCTGTCGAGGTGAACTTTGCCCCGGCCAACTTCATCATCACCCCCACCGACAAGAACACCCCGGAGGCCATCCAGTGGGCAAAGGAGCTGGCCCAGGTGCTGGGCTTCAAGCACATCTGCACCCTGACCGTGCAGGAGCACGACAAAATGATCGGCTACGTCAGCCAGCTGTGCCACGCCATCGCCGTGAGCCTGATGTGCGCCAACGACAACACCTCGCTGTGCGAGTACACCGGTGACTCCTTCCGGGATCTGACCCGCATTGCCCGCATCAACGACAAAATGTGGGCGGAACTGTTCCTATGGAACAAGGAAAACCTGATCAGCGAGATCGACCAGTTCGATGCGGCCCTGCGCGAAATGCGCAACGCCCTCGTGGCCGATGACCGGGACAAGCTGGAAGAGATGTTCCGCCTGTCCACTCAGCGCCGCGCTGCCTTTGACAAAAAGCTGCCGTAAAACAAGGGAGGTACTCCGCCATGCCCAAGCAGGAAGGACAAAAGACCAAGCTCCTGGCATTGCTGCACATCTTTGAGCAGAAAACCGACGAAAACCACCTGCTGAACGTGCCCCAGCTGGTGGAACTGCTGGAACAGCAGGGCATTCTGGCCGAGCGCAAGAGCATCTACAGCGACATCGACACCCTGTGCGCGCTGGGCTACGACATCCAGCTGCGGCGCGGGCGCGGCGGCGGCTACTGGATGGCCAGCCGTGCCTTCGAGCTTTCCGAGCTCAAGCTGCTGGTGGACGCTGTGCAGGCCAGCAAGGTCATCTCGGCACGCACCAGCAAAAAGCTCATCCGCAAGCTGGAGGCCCTGTGCTCCGAGTACGAGGGCACCCAGCTGCAGCGTCAGGTGTATGTAGACGGCCGCCCCAAGGCCGACAGCCGCACCTTGCTGTACAGCATCGACGCGCTGCACACGGCCATCAGCGCCGGGCGGCTGGTGCAGTTCCGCTACAAGAACAACAGCACCTGGACGGTCAGCCCCTGGCAGCTGGCTTGGGAGGGCGGCTGCTACTACCTCATCGCCTACCAGGATGAAAAGGATCCCGCCAACATCCGCAACTACCGGGTGGACCGCATGTCCTACGTCAAGGTGCTGGACCGCCCCCGCCGGGGCAAGGAGGCCTTTGCCGCCTTCGACCTGCCCAGCTATCTGCGCAAGCATTTCAACATGTTCGGCGGGCCGGAATACCGGGTGACTCTGCGCTGCACCGCCGACCTGGAAGCCGCCATGCGGGACCGCTTCGGGCAGGACACTCTCTTTTTGCCGGAAGCAGACGGGTACTTCCACTTTGATGTCCCGGTCTGCGTGAGCGACCAGTTTTACGGCTGGGTCTGCGGTTTTGGCGGCAAGGTGGAGGTCACCTCCCCCGCCGAAGTACGGCAGGGCCTGCACGACATGGTGCAGGAGCTGGCCGAGCAGCACAACTGATCCAGAATCAACGAACCCCCGGCAGGCCGCAGCCTGCCGGGGGTTCGTTCGTTATAAACAATTCTTTCTCATTCGTCAAATTCCAGGTCGCTGGGCAAGATCAGGTCCAGCGGGGCGTTGGGCTCTGCCACAAGGCGGCGGCTCTGGTTGAAGATGGCCTTTTCCAGCGTGTTGCGGGCAAGGCGGCCGTTGCCGGCGGTGCGGCTGTCCAGCGCCTGACGGCGCTTGTAGTAGCCCAGCAGCGGGAAGGTGCAGCCCTCGGCAAGGCGGTAGCCCTTGCCCTTTGCCAGCACGGCGGTGATGTCCAGCAGCTCGTCTGCGGTGTAATCCGGGAACTCGATCTTGTTGGGGAAGCGGCTGGCAAGGCCGCTGTTGGCGGTGAGGAATACCTCCATCTCCTTGGTGTAGCCCGCAAGGATGACCACCAGCTCGTCCCGGTGATCCTCCATGCCCTTTACAAGGGTGTCGATGGCTTCCAGCCCAAAGCTGTCCTGCTCGCCGCGGTACAGGCTGTAGGCCTCGTCGATGAACAGCACGCCGCCCAGTGCACTCTGGATGACGCTGTTGGTCAGCGGGGCGGTGTGGCCCGTGTAGCGGCCCACCAGGTCGCCGCGGCTCACTTCCACCAGCTGGCCGCCCTTGAGCGCCCCGATGGCCTTGAGGTACTTTGCCACCAGCCGGGCGATGGTGGTCTTGCCGGTGCCGGGGTTGCCGGTGAAGATCATATGCATGGACAGGCTGGCCGTCTTGAACCCGGCGGCGGCGCGGCGCTGCTGCACCTGCAGGTTGTCTGCCAGACCGAACACATAGTCCTTGACCGGGGCAAGGCCCACCAGCGCGTCCAGCTCGGCGCGGATCTCGTCCACAGCACCGGTGTACTCCGTCGGCAGCAGGCTGAACAGGTCTGCCGGGGCGGCCCCGTTCAGGGCAAACTGCAGCCCCTCCGGCACGGCAGTCAGGGCCACGGTGCCGGTAAGGGCCGTATCGGTCTGCAGGCAGTATTCGCTCAGGGCGCGGAAGATGCGGTCACAGCACAGCTTCAGACCGGCCGCGCCCTTCTCCTTGGAGCACTGGGCGGCCACATAGTCCCGCACGTCTGCCCCGGCGGTAAGGGTGAGCCCCAGCCGGGTGCGCACCTTCTGGGCCAGCGCGTTCAGCTCCTGCGCCGCCATAGCGGCCAGATCTTCCCGCGCAAAGGCGATAGTGGTGCACACATCCCCCACCGCCGAGACGAAGGGCGCACCGAACTTGTCGGCCAGCACCTCCCGGCCCTTGTGGGAGAAGAAGATCAGGTACTTTCCGCAGGGGTCGATGCGGCTCACCGCACCGGGCGCCAGCGCGGTACCGGCATCCACCAGAATGCCCTCCTTGTTGACCAGGTACCGGCTGGACAGCGGTGCGCTGCCCCTGGTGGCAAGGTCGGCGATGGTTTTTAAAAAGCCGGGGTAGCAGCTCTCGTAGTGCTCAAAGATCAAAATCTCGCCGGGGGCGTGCAGAGCGGCATACAGGTCCTGCAAAAACAGCTTTTCGGACCCGGCATCCGGGTACAGGGCCAGGTCCAGCACGGCGGTCTTATCGCTCTGCAGCAGGCCGCGGGCCGCCATGATGCGGGCCGTCTCCTCCAGCGCAAAGTGCCGTCCGGTGCCGGGCGCACCGCTCAGCAGGATCACGTTGCGGGCCACCGGAGCCTCGGTGCCCAGAACAAAGGGCCGCCGCATGGCCCGCACCACACCGTCCACAAAGGCGTCCTGCCCCAGCACGGTCTTTTTGACCTCGGTCGCCAGCCCTTCAAAACTGCCCAGATGCTCCGGCTTCGTGTCGGCGGTGCCTTTGGCCAGCAGACCGTCATTCTCCATGTCCCGCAGCATCTGACGGCTGTTTGCCAGCGCCGTCTGGGTGTCGGCATCCTGCTTTTTCAGCTGGGCATTCTGCTTTTTCAGCAGCTCGTCCAGCTGTTTCTGCTGCTCCAGAAGGGCCGCGTTCAGGTCCGGCAGGCCCCCGGTCTTTGCCTTTGTGTCCGGCTGCGCAACTCCGGAACCAAATTTCACGCGCCCGCCTGCGCCGAATACGCCGTTCATAAGGGATTCCCAATCATCGGTATATGCCATTGTGCGGCCCTCCCTGCAGTTTTCTTCCAGTATAGTGTACCCCGGCCCGTTTTGCAAGGGATTTTGCCTCTTGCAAAATCCACGCCGGTTGTTTACACTACAGATGTGTGAATATGCGGAAATCTCGCAAGAAGGAATGAAGAAACCATGGGTACTATGACACCGGCACAGCGCCGCGCCCTGTACGAGAGCGCCCGCTTTGCCCGCGAAACCACCTATAACGGCCCGCTTGGGCCGGAGTACACCCCCGCCGGCACCCGGCTGCGGCTGTGGGCCCCCACCGCGGAGCAGGCCGCGGTGAACCTGTACCGCAAGGGGCACGACAGCCCCTGCATCGGCACGCTGCCGCTGCAGCGCGGCCCGCAGGGCGTATGGAGCATCTGGCTGCCCGGCGACCAGCATGGGCATTACTATACCTTTACGGTCACGGTGGACGGCGTCGCACAGGAGACCGGCGACCCCTACGCCCGCTCCGCCGGCATCAACGGCGTGCGCAGCATGATCGTGGACCTGGCCCGCACCGCCCCTGCCGGGTGGGAGCGGGACGTGCGCCCGGTGATCCCCCCGGCCCGGCGGTCAGTGTGGGAGGTGAGCGTGCGCGACTTTTCGCAGGATGCGGCCAGCGGCGTGCGCCCGGCCTGGCGGGGCAAATTTCTGGCCTTTACCCAGACCGGCACCACCCTGCACGGCGACGGCATCCACCCCACCTGCCTGAACTACCTCAAGCGGTTGGGGGTAAAATACGTCCAGCTGATGCCCATTTTTGACTTTGGCAGCGTGGACGAGGCAAAGCCTCTGCTGCGGCAGTATAACTGGGGCTACGACCCCACCAACTTCAATGTGCCGGAGGGCAGCTACTCCACCGATCCCACCCGGGGCGAGGTGCGCATCCGGGAGTGCCGGGAGATGATCTCCGCCCTCCATGCAGCGGGCATCGGGGTGGTGATGGACGTGGTGTACAACCACACCTACCGCACCGAGAATCCCCTGAACAATACCGTGCCTTACTACTTTTTCCGGCAGAACCCGGACGGCAGCTTTTCCAACGGCAGCGGCTGCGGCAACGAGTTTGCCAGCGAGCGCCCCATGGCGCAGCGGTATCTCATCGACTCCATCCTCTATTGGGCAAAGGAGTACCACATCGACGGCTTCCGGTTCGACCTGATGGGCCTGTACGATGCCGAGAGCATCAACGCGGTGCGCACTGCGCTGGACAGCCTGCCCGGCGGGCGGGACATCCTGCTGTACGGCGAGCCGTGGCAGGGCGGTGCCAGCCAGCTGCACCGGTACGAGGCCAACAAAGCCAACCTTGCCATGCTCAACAAGCGGGTGGGCATTTTCTGCGATGACACCCGGGACGCCATCAAGGGCGGCTGCTTCGATGCCCGGGAGCCGGGCTATGTGGAGGGCAAGCCCGGCAGCTTCTGGGATATCGGCGCAGCGGTGGCGGCATGGTGCCGCAGTGACCGTCTGCCGCCCCACGCGCCCAGCCAGATCGTGAGCTACGTTTCCGCCCACGACAACTTTACCCTGTGGGACAAGCTGCTCTGCGTCCGCTACGAAAAGCCGGAGTTCACCGCCCGGGACACCGTGGCACTGGCGCAGAACCGGCTGGCGGCGGGCATCTATCTGACCAGCTTCGGCCTGCCCTTCATGCAGGCGGGCGAGGAGTTTGCCCGCACCAAAAAGGGTGTGAGCAACAGCTACCGCTCCTCCCCCGCCCTGAACCGGCTGGACTGGAACCGCGCCGAGCAGTACCACGCCCTCGTGGACTACTACCGGGGGCTTCTGGCGCTGCGGGCCGCCTTTCCCCGCTTGGGCAGCACCGACCGTCACGCCCCGGAGGCTTTGCAGTTTTTTGCGCTGGAGCAGCCGCTGGTGGGCTGGACATTGCCCGCCGTCTGGGGCGACGGCGCGGCATGGAGCGCTTTATGCGTCTTTTATAATCCCACCGACACCACCTGCACCGTTTCCCTGCCCGCCGGGCAGTGGAAGCTGCTGAGCGATGGCACCTCTTCCAGCCTGTGGCGGGGTCAAAGCCGCATTTTTACCGGCAATGCCCCCCTTGCGCCGTATAGCGCAACTGTTTTTGGTGCGGTGTAAGACGATTTGAATGCGCGCCGCGTTCGCTTTGCGCATCATCAGCGGAAAAATTATTTGTAATTTGTAAATCGGGAAAATCTGCGGATTTTCCCGATTTACTTTTTCACGGATGGGGTCGTGAAGGAAAACGGCATTTGCAGTGCCGCTTTCTGCGAAAGCGCGGCGCTGTGGGTGTGCCCGCTCCCCCTTGGGGGAGCTGTCGCGCAGCGACTGAGGGGCTATAAATGGAGAAGCGAAAAAAGCGTTAAAGCGATAGCGCCGACTGGCGCAGCGCTAGCTTTTTTGTGCTTCGACTTCTTCTTTAGGATTGTCAAGGGCGAGCAGCCCTTGGCCCGTTGCGGGGTGGGTGGAGTCCAGAGGTAGGGAGGGGGGAGTCGGAACACCCCTCCCTGCCTCTGGCCCAGCGGAGCGTCTTTGCACGCTGAAGGCAAGTAGGAACTTTCCATGCGGAGCGATGCAAATTTCAAATCGTCTACCCCGTCAGCCAGCAAAGCTGCTGCACGGTAAGGCGGGGCTGCAAGGCGCGGTTGACGCTGCCCGCCAGCAGCGCTGCGCCGTGGGCGATGACGCTGTCCAGCGCCCGGGGCGTGACCACAAGGTCTGCCCCCTCCTGCGCTTGCATCAGGGTGGGGATGCCCGCCGCCACCACCGGCACGCCTAAGGTGTCCCTGGTCAGGTGGCGGGTGTGGTCTGCCTGCGCCGGGTAAAGCCCCGAGTCCGAAAACTGCACCGTGCGCCCCAGCCGCTGCCCCTCGGCAGAGCAAAGACTGTCCACGCAGACCACCGCCGCCGGGCGCAGCTGCCCCACCAGCGCCGCCGCCAGCTGCTGCAAGGAAAGCCCAGTGGCTGCCGCCACCCCGGGCGCAACGGCTGCCACCGGGCGCAGGCCCCGCACCGGCGGGGCAGCGCCCGCGCCCATGGTAACAAGGATGCGCTGCACCGTGCGCGGGCCAAGGGCATCGGCGGTGATGCGGCGGTTGCCCACCCCCAGCACCAGCACCGGCCCTTCCGGCGGCAAAAGGGCGCGCAGTTCCCGGGCGCATACCTCGATGACAGCGGCGTCCCGCTCGTCCAGCACGCTGACACTGGGCATTTCCAGCGTGACATACCTGCCCCGGGGGCGGCTGAGCCCTTCGCGGGCAATTTCTACCCGGGTCACCGTGACCCCGCCGTGGCGGGCGGTAGCCAGCCGCACCCCTGCGGGCAGGGGCTGCGCCGCGCCCGAAAACAGTTCGTCGGCCATATCCGTAGTACGCATTTTCCACACTCTCCGTTCCTTTTGGGGGCAAAAGCCCGCCTTCTTGCCGGAAAGTATAGGAAAAACAAAACTTTTCCAAACAAAAATCAAAAAAACGCTTGCGCTGGTACGCGAAATATGGTATCATAGGGTGCGCTGTTATAGGTAGCCAAGGAGGTGGAACGAATGCCTAACATCAAATCTCAGAAGGACCGCGTCGTGCAGGCTGCTGCAGAGCAGGCTCACAACAAGGCCATTAAGACCAACCTGAAAACAGTCGTCAAGAAGGCAGACGCTGCCATCGATGCGAATGCCGCTGACAAGGACGCAACCGTCCTGGCTGCTGTTTCCGCGATCGACAAGGCTCGCGCTAAGGGTGTCATCAAGAAGAACACCGCCAGCCGCAAGATCAGCCGTATGGCAAAGCGTGCTAACAAGAACGCTTGATCGCGCAGTTTGATTGACGAACAAAACCTCTGTACCGGGTAACCGGCACAGGGGTTTTTGTTTTTTCCGCCGTTATGTCCCGCACAGCGCGGCAAGGCTTTGCCGCTGCACCGGCTGTAGCAGCTGCTCCGGCGGCAACGGCTGCGGCGGCAACGCCATCCACCACACCACCCACGCGGCGGGAACCACCGCCGCCAGCGAAAGCCCCGGGTACAAAAGTGCGGGCTCGTGCAGCCACGGGCTGCCCGGCGGCAGCACCAGCGCCGTGCACAGGCACAGTGCCGCCCACAGCTCCCACAATACGGTCTGTCCGCTGTGTTTCATGCGCCTCACCTCCGTTTTGCCCCCAGTTTACCAGCCGCCGGGCGCAAAATGTGGCGAAGCAGCGCAGACAAAACATCAGTTCTGGTCGTGGCTTTTGCCCACAAGACTGCATACCACGCCGCAGACAAGGCTTGCGGTGATGCCCGCAGAAGCAGCGGTCAGCCCGCCGGTCAGGATGCCGATGGCACCCTTTTCCGCCACGGCGGTGCGCACTCCCTTTGCCAGCAGATGCCCAAAGCCCAGCAGGGGTACGCTCGCCCCCGCACCGGCAAACTCTGCCAGCGGCGCATACAGCCCCGCCGCCGAGAGTACCACTCCCGCCACCACATAGCCGGTCAGGATGCGTGCCGGGGTCAGCTTTGTCAGGTCGATGAACAGCTGCCCCACCGCGCAGAGGACACCGCCTATTAAAAATGCCCACAGATAGTTCATTTCAGCTCTCCTTTTCCGGTGCGGTCAGTTCTACCAAGTGCGCCACCGCCGGGATACTCTCCTTCTGCAAAAAGGTAGTCTGACTCATCAGCGCCCCGGTGGCGAGGAACAGCACCCGGCGGCTGCCGCGGCGCAGCAGCTTTGGCAGGATATGCCCGCAGAGCACGGCGGCGCAGCAGCCCGCGCCCGAGCCGCCGCTCTTTACCCGCTGCTCTCCGGCATCGTAAAGCAGACAGCCGCAGTCCGCATGGTTTTTCAGCAGCAGACCCTCTGCTGCCAACAGCTCCCGCAGCATCTGACTGCCCACCAGCCCAAGGTCGCCGGTGTAGATGCAGTCGAAATCCCGCAGTTCTGCATGGGTATCGGCAAGATAGTGCAGCAGGGTGGCGGCTGCTGCCGGTGCCATGGCTGCGCCCATGTTGTTGATATCCTTGATGTTATAATCCTGCACCCGGCCAAGGGTGGCGGCGGCAATGCCCACCCCCTGCCCTGCCGGACGCAGCAGGCAGCACCCGGCGGCGGTGGCCGTCCACTGCGCGGTAGGAGTGCGCACCGCGCCATAGCTCAGCGGGGTGCGGAACTGACGCTCTGCCGCGCAGAAATGGCTGGAGGTCATGGCCAGCAGGTTCTGCGCCGCCCCGCTGCTGCACAGCGCCGCGCCCAGCGCCAGTGCCTCCGCCATGGTGCTGCACGCCCCGAACAGCCCCGCAAAGGGCACGCCCAGCTCCCGCAGCGCGTAGCCAGAGGCGGTGCACTGCGCCTGCAAGTCCCCTGCCAGCGCAAGGTCCACCCGCTCGGCGGGCAGAGACGCTTTTTGCAGGCAGAGCCGTGCCGCCCGCAGCTGCAATTGCTTTTCGGCGGCTTCCCAGCTGCGCTGTCCCAGCCGGTTGTCGGTGGTCAGCTCGTCAAAGCCCGCCGCCAGCGGGCCCTCGCTCTCTTTTTTGCCGCCCACCGCCGCCTGTGCGGCGATGACCGGCGGGGTATGGAACAACAGGGTATCGCCCCGGCGCTCTGTCATAAAAAATTTCTTCCTTTCTGCAAAAAATGCCCCGGCACGTGCTATACTGGTGCTGTGACGCTGCAATATCCGGCGGGGCTGTTCCGTATTATAGGATAGAAGCCCCCAGCAGCCAGAGCACCACACCGTACACCACTGCCGCCAGCGTGCCATACACGATGACCGGCCCGGCGATGAGGAACATCTTTGCGCCCGTGCCCGGCACCCGTCCCTCGGCCTTGAACTCGATGGCCGCACTGACCACCGCGTTGGCAAAGCCGGTGATGGGTACCAGCGACCCCGCCCCGGCCTTTGCCGCCAGCTTCTGGTACCAGCCCAGCGTGGTCAGCACCGCCGAGAGCAAAATCAAGGTGCAGCTGGTCAGGGTGCCCGCCGCTTCGGCGTCCGCGCCCTGCCGCAGAAACAGCTGCCGCAGCCCTTCGCCCAGCAGGCAGATGCTGCCGCCTACACAGAACGCCCACAGGCAGTCTGCCAGAAGCGGCGAATGCGGCCCCGCCTTTTGCACCCGGCGTGCGTATTCCTGCGCTGTCATCTTCATCTTCCCGCGCCCCCTTTTGCGGATAGTCTGCCCGGGGCGGCGGGTGCTTATCCTTTTTTTGTGAAAGAAGGTATAGTCTATGCGTTCTTCCCATCACCGTAACCATCACGCCCGGCGTCTGCTCTGCCTGACGGCGCTGGCCTGCTTTGTGGCGGGCGGCACCGCCTACGCCTGCACCCGCAAGGCTGCGGTTCCGCAGCTGCCCGAGCTGCCCGCCGAGAGCCTTGCGCTGCCCGCCGAGAACGGCGCGCAGCAGAGCACCCTTACCGCCGCACAGGCGCAGGCGCTGCTGGATGACCCCCGCATGATCCTTGTCAACCGCGCCCACCGGATCACGGAGGACTACCCCATCGAGACTAAGGAATGCGGCTCGGCTACCGCCATCAACAAGACTTTGCAGACCGAAGCCGCCGAGGCCTTTCTCTCCATGCAGGCCGCTGCCGCCAGGGACGGGGTGGATGTGCGGATGCAGAGCGGCTACCGCAGCGTCAGCTACCAGAAAAAGCTGTACGATGACAAGACCCAGTACTACCGCAACAAGGGTCTGAGCGAAGCCGCCGCCCGGGAAAAGGCCGCTGCCATCGTCAACCCGCCGGGCTGCTCCGAGCACAACTGCGGCCTTGCCGCCGACCTGAACAGCCCGGAGCACACCACCCTTGACACCGGCTTTGCCGACACCGCCGCTTTCCGCTGGCTGTGCGAGAACGCGGAGCAGTACGGCTTTATCCTGCGCTACCCCAAGGAAGCCGAAAGCGTGACTGGCATCACCTACGAGCCGTGGCACTGGCGCTATGTGGGCCCGGAAAACGCCGCCCTGCTCAACCAGAGCGGCCTGTGTCTGGAGGACGCAGTCGCCGTTTTGCAGCGCATTGCCGCCGGGGAGACCGTGACCGGTTAAAATCCGATGAAAACTGCCGGAAAACCCTGTGGGGTGCGTTGCAATTTACCTGCTATTATGGTAAGATAAATACAGTCTGCCCGTGTGCGCGGCACAGCCCCGCACCCCGACAAACGAATTCAACAAAAGAAGGAATATTTTATGATAAACCGCACAAAACTCTCTGTGATCGCCGTCAGCGCCGTGCTGGCTGTTGCCCTGACCGGCTGCGGCGGCAGCGCTTCTTCCGCGCCGTCCTCCGTGTCCGGCGCCTCCGCCTCTGCACCGGTCTCCGATGCAGCTTCTCCGGCGGCGGATACCACCGAAAACGGCACCGCCGATCTGGACAGCGCCGTGGAGACCCTGCTGGCTGCCGACCCCATCTCCAACCAGTTCGAGATCGCCGCCATGAACATCGAGTACGACTTCGGCCTGAAAGCGGAGGACGTAGCCGCCTACAAGGGCGTGAAGAGCAATGACAACGGCGATGCCGGCCTTGTGCTGGTGGTGGATGCCGTTTCCGGCAAGGCACAGGACGTGGTGACCGCACTGGAGAGCTACAAGCAGGATCAGGTGGCCTTCTACGGCAACTACGCCGAGTTTGCACAGGCACAGAACAACGTGGAAAACGCCATCATCTCCTCCAAGGGTGACCGTGTGGTCATGGTGATCGCCTCCAACGAGTGCACCGCAGACCTGAACAGTGCTGTGGACAGCGCCCTGAACAGCTGAATCTGACCTTCTGAGCCGGTGCCATCTGCGGCATCGGCTTTTTTCAGTCAAGCCCTCCCGCACACGGGATGGGGAAACCGTTATTGCCCGCAAAACTTGTAAAAAAGGAGGCTGACCCCTTGGTTTTCAGCACCATCATCTTCCTGTTCCGCTTTTTGCCCATCACGCTGGCGCTGTACTATCTTGCCCCCGCAAAACTGAAAAACACCGTGCTGTTTTTGTGCAGTCTGGTGTTCTACTGCTGGGGCGAGGTACGCTTTTTCCCGGTCATGGTGGCGCTTATCCTCATCAACTACCTCAGCGGCCTTGCCATCGAACATTTTGATGCAAAGCCCGCGCTGCGCCGCTTCTTTCTGCTGGTGGCGCTCATTGGCAGCTTAGGAATGCTGTTCTACTTCAAGTACGCAAACTTTGTGCTGCGCAGCGTGAATGCCCTGCTGGGCACCGCCTTTGCCGAAATTCAGGGCATCGGCACCTTGCCGCTGGGCATCAGCTTCTACACCTTCCAGACCCTTTCCTACTCCATCGACGTCTACCGCCGGGATGTAAAAGCCGAGCGCAATATCATCGACTTCGGCGCTTATGTGGTCATGTTCCCGCAGCTTATCGCGGGGCCTATCGTCAAATACCGGGACGTCTCCGACCAGCTGCACGTCTACAAGCACCGCTATAACCTCAAGCAGATCGAAGAGGGCATGACCCTGTTCACCTTCGGTCTGGCCAAAAAGGTGCTGCTGGCGGACGCTGTGGGCGCACTGTGGACAGACATTATCGGGGTAGCCGACAGCCCCTCCACCACCTTTGTGGGTCTGGCAAACGCTTCCACCCCGCTGGTGTGGCTGGGCATCATCGCATACAGTTTGCAGCTGTACTTTGATTTTTCCGGCTACTCCCTGATGGGCATCGGCATGGGCAAGATGCTGGGTTTCGACTTCCCCGCAAACTTCAACTATCCCTATATCTCCGCCTCTATCACCGAGTTCTGGCGGCGCTGGCACATGACCCTGTCCGGCTGGTTTAGGGAGTATGTGTATATCCCGCTGGGCGGCAACCGCAAGGGCCTTAAGCGGCAGATCTTAAACCTGTTCATCGTGGAGCTGCTCACCGGCATCTGGCACGGCGCGAACTGGAACTTTATCTGCTGGGGTCTTTACTACTTTGTGCTGCTGGCGGCTGAAAAGCTGTTTTTGCTGCCCTACCTGAAAAAGGGCAGGGTGTGGCCGCATTTCTACACCCTGTTCCTTGTGGTGGTAGGCTGGGCAATGTTCGTGGGCAACGACACCGGCGTGTCCTTCGGGCTGCTGTTCCAGAAGCTCTTCATCCCCTCCGGCGGGGTGTCGCCGCTGTATTTCCTGCGGAATTATGGCGTGCTGCTGGCGGTAAGCGTGGTGTGCTGCACCCCGCTGATCGAAAAGCTGTGGGACGTGCTGCGCAAAAACGTGGTCACCCGCTGCGCCGCCATCCTGACGCTGTTGGTGGTCTCCACCGCCTATGTGGTGGGCAGCACCAACAGCCCGTTCCTGTACTTTAACTTTTAAGGAGGCGGGAAGATGTCCAAACACGATAAAAAGACCTCCTCCCTTTTGCATTACCCGGTGCTGGTGGTGTTCAGCCTGTTTTTCATCGGGCTGTTCGCACTGGATATGGTCACCCCGGACCGCAGTTACAGCGAGCTGGAGAACACCACCCTCAGCCAGCGCCCGGCGCTGACCCAGTTCACCGCCAAGGGGCTGAACAGCTACTTTACCGCCTACACCAAATACGTCAAGGATCAGGTAGCGGGGCGCGACCAGTGGATCAGCCTGCAGAGCGTAGTGGAGACTACCCTGCTGCAAAAGCAGCAGAACGGCGGCATCCTGCTGGGCAAGGAGCACATGATGTTCCCCCGCACCTACGGGCTGCTTTCCAGCGAGGAGCGCACCCTGCCCAAAAACACCGCAGCGCTCACCAGTCTGTGCCAGCGCTACCCGGGCAAGGTGAATGTGCTGCTGGCACCCGCCGCCAGCGATATCTACAAAGAAAACGTGCCCGCAAACGCTCCTTTGCTGGACGAGGACGGCTACCTTGACCAGCTTTCCGCTGCGGTGCAGGCGGCCGGCGGCAGCTTTGTGGACGTGCGCCCCACCCTTACCGCCCACAAGAGCGAGTATATTTATTACCGCACCGACCACCACTGGACGAGCCTTGGTGCCTACTACGCTTACAGCCAGCTGTGCCAGACCCTTGGCCTTACCCCCTTTGATACCGCCGCCCACACTGCGCTGACTGCCGACGGCTTTTACGGCACCCACTACGCCAAGGCGCGCACATGGAACGCCGTGCCGGACGTGATCACCTACTACGACCTTGCCAACACCCTGACGGTATGGAACGTAACGGCGGCGGGCCAGCCCACCGAGGGGCAGACCACCGGCCTGTACGACACAGAGAAGCTCTCTGTCTACGACAAGTACGCCATGTTCCTGCACGGCAACAACGGTTTAAGCCGGGTGCAGGGCAATGGCAGCGGACGCATCCTTGTCATCAAGGACAGCTACGCCAACTGCTTTGTGCCCTACCTGACCGCCAACTACGCCGACATTGACGTGGTGGATTTCCGCAACTACAACTACGGCTTGGACAAGCTGATCGCCGATAACGGCTACGACCAGATCCTTGTGCTGTACAACTTTGACAGCTTCAAGAGCGACCCCTACCTCTACCGCGCCGGGGTGACGGGGTAAAACAGCCAAAAACCTAAATTATTGCAGTCTATTTTCACAAATTTATAGCTGCAATTTCATGCGTCCCGCCAGTTTTTGCACAGATGTACCAAAACCCCTTGATAAAATCCGACCACTGTTGTAGAATGGCCATATAGAGAACAATGCTCTATCGGCCTTGGGTATGGACGCCGGGGGATCGGGATGCAATGCGGCATTTCCCCTTGACAAAGGAGTATTGAAGATGAAAAAGATGAATTATCCCGCAGATTATGCGGTACTTTCCAACGAAGAAATGACCTATACCACCGGCGGCGGCGCAGTGGATGATGCTGCCGGGATCGCTACCACTGCCGCAACGGTCGTAGGTGCTGTGGTGCTGGCCTCCAGCTATATCTGGGGCATCAAGCAGGCACGCGCATGGCTGCAGCAGGACGGCAACAAGGACGGCAACTTCTTTACCGTGATGGGCCGCGCCACCGATGCCCTTGCCGCCGACATGGGCAAATCCGCCAGCAACTTTGTGCGGGATGCCGTTTCTACCACCATGGTAGTGGCACTGGCTCCCCTGAGCGCCGTTCTGCTGATCGTGCGCTGACCTTTTTAATCAGATAAAACGGTGCGTTTTTGGGTGCACCGTTTTGGATAGCTTTGTTTCAAAAGGAGTGTTATTATGGAAAAAATGATGATGCCCGCGTACTACAATGTACTGTCCACTGAGGAAATGACCTACACCGAAGGCGGCGCTAACGCTACCATGACTGAGGCTCTGCTGTGCTGGCTGATTCCCCCGTACGGCTGGTTCAAGGGTCTGACCGCTGTCCGCGATTACCGCCGTAAGAACCCCAACACCTGGACTGAGACCGGTCTGGACGCTCTGACTGCTGATATGGAGAAGAGCACTGCCAACGCCATCCGTGACATCGCCTGCACCGCTTACATGATCAGCTCCACCGCTACCGGTGTCGGCCTGATCATCAATGCAGCAGTCATCCTGCTCTGATCCATCTTATCTCATAAGACCGGCTCGGAGTACACCAAAGAACAAAGCAAGCGGAGGCGCTGCCCGAAAGGGCAGCGCCTCCGCTGTTTTTATGCTCATTCTTCCGGCAAAGAATCCTCTTCCAAAGGTTCTTCATTTGCTCTTGCATGGAAATGTGCCCTCATTTCTTCATTGGTCAGACAGCCCCTCCCTTCCCCGGAGCGGCGGCCTTTTGCAATTTCACTCATCAGGCGGATCGTTGCCTGTGCTTTCTCCTGTTCGTAGGTCACACGGGTCGCTTCCTCCACAAAGGCTCTGACCTCCGGCGTTGCCGTAGACCATGTAACATTGAAACGGCGACAAATCTGATAAAACGTGCGATAAAACGCCTCCCGTTCCGGGTCACGCTGGAAATACTCTTTTGCATCCATCGAAAACACCTCACTTCAAATCGATTATACTCGATTCTGTGTAGCTTTTCAACAAAAACAAAAATCCCCTGAACTGCTGTTCCCGGCAGCTCAGGGGATTTCATACCTTATGCGTTGAACATATCCTTCAGCTTTTTGAAGAAGCCCTTACGCTTTTCGTAGTTTTCTTCTTTCAAGGTGCCCTCAAATTTCTTCAGGGCATCGCGCTGCGCCTTGTTCAGCTTTTTGGGGATCTCCACCTCGCACTTGACGTACATATCGCCACGGCCGCGGCCGTTCAGGTACTGGATGCCCTTGCCGCGCAGACGGAACACACTGCCCGGCTGCGTCCCCTCGGGGATGGTGAGCTTGACGCGGCCGTCGATGGTCGGCACCTCGATCTCAGCGCCGAGCGCGGCCTGCGCGAACGACACCGGCATCTCCATGAGCACGGAGTTGCCGTCGCGCTCGAAGAGCGGGTGCGGCTTGACAAAGACCGTGATGAGCAGATCGCCTGCCGGCCCGCCGTCCAGCCCGGCGTTGCCCTTGCCGCGCAGATTCAGCGTCTGCCCGTCGTCGATGCCGGCCGGGAACTTCACCATCAGCTTGTGGCTGCGGCGCACCTTGCCCTTGCCCTTGCAGCGGCTGCACGGGGTGCGGATGATCCTGCCGGTGCCGCGGCAATCCGGGCAGGCCGCCGTGGACTGCATTGTCATGCCCATGAAATTCTGCTGCGTGCGCACGGAGCCCGTGCCCTTACAGCGCGGGCAGGTCTCGGCGCTCGTGCCGGGAGCTGCGCCGCTGCCGTGGCACTGGTCGCAGTCTTCCACGCGGGAGACCGTGACCTCCTTCTCCGCACCGAAGGCCGCCTCTTCAAACGTCAGCTCAACGCGCGCGCCGATGTCGTCGCCCTGCATGGGGGCGCGGGCGCTGCGGCGCGTGCTGCGGCCGCCGCCGCCGAAAAAGCTGCCGAAAATATCGCCGAG
>OGGS01000582.1_pt1 | contig 34937 bp, 34 predicted proteins | sample 1571281 | NCBI WGS metagenome assembly OGGS01 (sample SAMEA2582042, study PRJEB24529) | metagenome | biome: Human gut stool | place: China | collected 2011 | reverse complement strand
CTGGTCGGGATCGTCCTCCGCCGGGGCGTCCATATCCAGGGCGGTTACGCTGACCGTGCCGGAAACCTCGTTGGAGGCGATGACAAGCGGCGCTCCGGAGCTGTTCTGCTCCGCCACGAAGATCACGCCCTCGGGGGATACGTCGTCATAGATATCCGCCGAATAATTGCGGCTGTTCACATAGTTCCGGAATGCGACGGAGGAGGGATCGGTGATGTCGCAGATCATCACGCCGCCGATGCGCTCCAGGCCGGCAAAAGCATAGGTGCGGCCGTTTACCGTTCCCACGGTGACGTTCTCCGGCTCCGGTCCCTTTGTAGGGAAGGAATGTAAAGTCAGCCAGCAGGATTGCGTGAAATGTGTGTGAAACGGGGGACATGAATTCCCCAATGCAGCACAAAACCTCCGGCGAGGCCGGAGGTTTTGCGTGATGCGTTCGTTTTTACTTGACCAGGTCGCAGAACAGGTCGATCTCGTCGGCCAGGGACTGCAGGCCCTGACGCCAGAAGGCCTTGTCGGTCAGGTCGATGCCGGCGATCTTAGCGGTGTCCTCCACGTCGTTGACGGAGGTGGCGTGGAGCATCTCCTTATACAGAGGCACGAACTTTTCGCCCTCCTGCTGGTACTTGGCGTACAGGCCCCGGGCGAACAGGCCGCCGAAGGCATAGGGGAAGTTGTAGAAGCTCAGGCTGCCGCTGTAGTAGTGGCCCTTGCACAGCCACATATAGGGGTGCAGGCAGGTCTGGTCCAGACCATCGCCATAGGCCTTCTTCTGGGCCTCCAGCATCAGCTGGCACAGGCGGTCGGCGTCCAGGAACTCCTGGGGACGGGCCTCAAACACCGAGGACTCGAACAGGAACCGGGAGTAGATGTCGCAGATGATCTGGCAGGCGTCGGACAGCTGGCTTTCGATCAGGGCCAGCTTCTCGTCCTTGTCCTGGGCGGCCTGGATGGCGGCGGTGACGGTGAGGACCTCGTTGAAGGTGGAAGCGGTCTCCGCCACGGGCATGGAGTACTCCTGGCAGATCAGGGGGTGGGTGAACACCTGCTGATCGTGGAAGGCGTGGCCCAGCTCGTGGGCCAGGGTGACGATGTCGCCGAAGGCACCGTCGAAATTGGTGAGGACGCGGCTCTGTCTGGCGCTGGGCACGCCGCAGTCGAAGGCGCCGCCCACCTTGCCATTGCGGGGATAGAAGTCGATCCACGCCTCGTCAAAGGCCCGCTCCACCATGTCGTGCAGCTGGCTGTCGAAGCCGCCGAAGATGTTCAGCAGATAGTCCTTGGCGTCCTGGGTGGTGTACTTCTTGTCGCTCTTGCCCATGGGGGCGAACAGCTCGTACCAGGGCAGACCGTTTTCATAGCCCAGGGCCTTGGCCTTGGCCCGCAGATACTGCCAGAACTTGGGCATATACTCGTCCATGGCGCCCAGCAGGGCCTCCAGGGTCTCCCGCTTCATGCGGCTCTGGTACAGGGCCTTGTCCAGGGGGGAGGCGTAGCCCCGGACCTGGCACTCGTTGATGACCTGCAGCTTGATGCTGTTGAGGGCGAAGGCCACGGAGTCCTTGATCTTGTCATAGCAGGCCAGCTCCGCCTCATAGGCGCTCTTGCGCACGGCGGGATCGGGGTCGTAGGCCAGGTTCCGGATGGCGGACAGGTTGGTGACGCCGCCGTTATACTCCACCTTCACGCTGCTGGTGAGGTTATCCCGCAGGCTTTCCCAGGCGGAAGCGCCGGAGATGTTCATCCGGGCGAACAGCTCCTCCTCCTTGTCGGACAGGAGGTACTTGCTGTCCCGGCGGATGTTCCGCAGCAGATAGCGATACTCCGCCAGGGCGGGGTCGGCGTCGATGATGGCGTCCAGATCGTCGAAGGCGGCCAGGGTGTGGCGCAGGGAGGCATCGGCGGCGGCGCAGCCGCTGATCTTGGCGCTGATCTGGTCGCTCAGGCTGTTGGCCTGGTTGTCGGCGGTGTTGGCGCTGGTGCGCAGGCTGCAGAAGATGAACAGCTTGCTGATCAGAGTCGTCAGCTGCAGCTGGCCGTCCACATAGCGGTGCACCAGGTCGGCGTGGGGCAGGGCGGCGGCCTGGGCAAACAGCTGGTAGCGGCCCTGAGCGCCCGGTGCCCCCAGACCCAGCTCACAGCCGTGGGCACCAACAGTCTGGCCGCCAGTGCCATGCGCAAGGCAGGCGCGGTGCGCACCGCCACCGGCGAGAACGCGGTGGTGGTCAACTGCCGCCACGCGGATATCATCGTGGGGCCCATCGGCATCGTGATTGCGGATGCCCTGCTGGGCGAGATCACCCCCGCCATGGCCGCTGCGGTGTGCCAAAGCGGGGCCAAGCGGGTGCTGATCCCGGTGAACCATTGCGACAACTACATCGTCGGCGTGCCGGAACAGCCCATCGGTGATCTGGTGGCCGCTGCAGTGCAGAAGGTGACCGACCTGTGCGGCGGCAGCTCCTGCTGACCTTAGAAAACTGAAACGACAACACCCGCCGGGTGGCTTCTGCAAAACAGCAGAAGGCCCGGCGGGTGCTTTTTTGTTTGCGGTTATAGAGGAGATCAGATCAGGCCGTTTTCGGCGCAGAAATGGTAGATGCCGTCCTCGGCGCAGGAGCCGCAGAGGTGGGTGGCAGCGGCCTTGAGGTCGGCAGAGCCGTTGGCCATGGCCACACAGGTGCCCACGGCCCCGAACATCTCCAGATCGTTGTTGCCATCGCCAAAGGCCATGGCGTCGGCTTTCGGGATGCCATAGGCCTGCAGCACGGCGGCGATGCCGTTGCCCTTGCCTCCGGCAGCGGGGATGATGTCCACGGCGCGGTCCCACCAGGCGGCGATCTTGGCTCCGCGCACATCCTGCAGGATGCGGCTGTACTCGTCCTTCCGGCCGCCCATCATGATCTGGTACACGGTGCCGGAGGCAATGGTGTCAAAGTCAGGCGTTACCGGAACGGGGATCTTGGCCACGGCAAAGTAATCGTCCAGATCCTGCTCGTTGCCGTTGGCGGCAAGGGTGCTCTCGGTGGCCACGCACAGGGGGCGGCCCAGGGCGGCGGCGTTCCGGCGCAGCGTGCGCACGTCCTCTGCTGGGATGGGGCTGGCAAACAGCACCCGGTTCTTATCGTAGCAGTAGGCACCGTTGAAGGTGACCAGTACGTCAAACCGCACACCGGGGAAATCCCACAGCGGGACCGTCATGGGGGAGCGCCCGGTGGCGATGGCCAGCCGGATGCCGTTTGCCTGCAGCCGGTGCAGGGTGTCCAGCATGAGGGGCGTCACCTGCTTTTTCTCCATGTCGATGAGGGTGCCGTCAATGTCGAAGAAGATGATCTGAGGCTTGTGCATCGCAAAGCTCCTTTCAGGTTTGTGCGGGGGCGGCAGGCTGGGCGGTACCTTCCCGCACCAGTGCAATGAATCCCTTCATCTGGGGGGTCAGCCATTTGTCCCGGTGGTAGAACAGCTGCCGGTGCATCTCCACCCGGCAGTCCGGTACGTTCAGCCGGGCCAGTGTCCCGGCGGCCAGTGCGGCACGCACGATGTATTCCGGCAAAAAGGAAAGGCCCATGCCCCGCTCCACCATCTGGCACAGCAGCGCGGCGCTGCCCAGTTCCAGATAGGGCTGCAATTGCAGGCCGTGGGCGGCCAGACACTGGTCCAGTGCATCGCGGTAGCTCATGCCCCGCTCGGTGAGCAGGAATTCCTGCTGCACCAGCTCTTCCAACGACACGGTGTCCCGGGCGGCCAGCGGATGCCCGGCGGGCGCGATGAAGCACACCGGCTCCGGTACGTCCACGGCCCGCACCAGCGTAGGCTGCAGCAGGGGATGGTCCAGCGTATAGGCCAGGTCTACCTGATTGGTGGTCAGCATCTGCAGCATGCCGTCGTCAGTGGCGGTGCAGAGCACCAGTTCCACCTGCGGGAACTGCGCGTGGTACCGCTGGAGCAGGTCGGGCAGAAAGGTGCTGCACACCGAGTCGGCCAGCGCGATGCGCAGCCGCCCGCTGATCTGCTGGGGCAGCTGCAGGGCGGCCTGCGCCTGCTCCACGGTGGCCAGCAGAGTGCGGGCGTAGCCCAAAAAGGTCTCACCGGCACCGGTCAGGCGCACGGTCTTGCCCACCCGGTCGAACAGGGGGGCACCCAGTTCCGCTTCCAACTGGGCGATCTGGGAGGACACCGCCGACTGGGAGTAGCCCAGCTGCCGCGCGGTGCGCGAAAAGCTGTGTAGCTCGGCAATGTGCAAAAAGGTGTTGATGTTGCGCAGTTCCATAGCAGGCTCCTCAGCGGCGGGTGATGTCCCGCACGGTCAGCACGAGATCGTCTACAGTAAAGTGCACTTCCAGCCCGCCGAACTCCATGCCGTAGACCCGCGCAGGGTCGTGCTGGTAGGAGGGGCGGGGGTCGTTGGCCAGTACCCCGCGCAGGGCGTCGCGGTCGGCCTGCGGCACGGCGGCCCAGAGTTCTTCCGGGCAGGACACCTCCAACAGGTGGCGCCGGGTCTGGCCGGTAAAGCCCTCGGCAGCGTCCGGGTGACAGTCGGCGTAGGGGATATAGGGCTTGATGTCATAGATGGGGGTGCCGTCCATCAGGTCAGCCCCGCGCACCAGCAGGACGGGGCCCACCTCCGGGCGCATCTCGATGCCTTCCAGCTTCACGCTGGAAAGGCCCAAGGGGTTGGGCCGGAAGGGGGACCGGGTGGCGAACACGCCCATGCGGGTATTGCCGCCCAGACGCGGCGGCCGAACGGTGGGGGACCAGCTGTCCCGCACCGCGCCGGAGAACTGCCACACCAGCCAGATGTGGCTGAAATCCTCCAGCCCGCGCACGGCGTCGGCGCTGCGGTATTCCGGGGTAAAGATCACCTCGCCCCGCAGGCTGTCCACCAGCCCGCTCTGCCGCGGGATGCCGAACTTGGTGGGAAAGGCAGTGTGGATGTGGGCAATGACCTTCAGGGTCATCTCTTCGGGTGCTGTGGGCATAGGACGCTCCTTGTTCAGTAGATTTTTTCGATGACGGTCTCCGGCGGGATGCCGTACCGGGTGCGGAAGGCCGCCAGTTCCTGCGGGGTGCGGATGAGCTGGACGTCCTCAAAATGGCCGTCCGGGTGCACAAAACCGGCCACCTGCTCCCCGGTGCAGATGCTGCACCGCAAGGCGGGCCGCTGCACGGCCGGGTCGTAGGAGGCAGACGGTTTCTTTTTGGAAAAGAACATGGCAGACCCTCCTTATATGATAAGTTATAAACCGCGGCAGAAGCCCACGGCCCGGCCCTCGATGCGGATCTCGTTCAGCTGGGGACCGGTGTAGACCATGGGCGGGCAGACGGCGGCGTTGTCGGCCAGCAGCATCACAGTGTCGCCCTGCCGGTGAAAATGTTTGAGGGTGGCTTCCTCGCCGATGCGCACCGCGGCGATCTCGCCCTGCTCCACCTCCGGCTGGCAGCGGATGCAGACGATGTCGCCGTCGCAGATGGTGGGAGCCATGCTGTCGCCGTGGCAGGTCAGCGCAAAGTCGGCATGCCATGCCGCCGGAACGCCGATGTACTGCTCGATGTTCTGCTCGGCGGTGATGGGGGTGCCGCAGGCGATGGAGCCCACCAGCGGCACCATGGCCATGGCGGGCAGCGGCTCAAAGCCCGGCGGCGGGCAAGGCACGTCCAGCCCCAGCAGATAGGCCGGGGTGGTCTCCAGCGCTGCGGCCAGCTCTTCCAGCTTTGCCTGCGGGATGTCGTTGACCCCTTTTTCCAGCTTGGTGATGGAGGATTTGGAGCGGTATCCCATGCGCTGGGCCAGCTGCTCCTGCGAGAGGCCCAGTTCTTCGCGCCGCAGCCGGACGCGGGTGGAAAGTTCGGACATAGACGCCTCCGTTCAAAAACGAATGGTTGTGCGGTGAAATGGGTGCTTCTGGAGGCAGTATACCAGAAAAGTGGGCGAAAATCAACTTTTTTCGCGCGATTTTTGAAAATCGGTTGACAGACAATCAACTTGCGACTATACTACAACCAAAGATTGTTGAACGACGTGAAACCGACAAAAAAGGAGCGGAGAACATGGCCAATACCAGACTGATCGAAGAATACATCCGCGACAGCGGCTACAAGCTGCGGCATGTGGCCCGCGCGCTGAACATCAGCGAGAGCGCGCTGCACAGCAAACTGCAGGGGCAGACCCAGTTCAAACTGAACGAAGCCGAAAATCTGTCGGCAATGCTGGGAATGACGATGTCGGAGCGGGATGCCTGCTTTTTTGACACCCAGAACCGCTATGAGCGCAGCCTGGCCGCTGCAGAAAGGAGAAAGCCGAAATGACAAAACAACAGCGTGATGCCACCCGCAGCGCCCTGCTGGCCTATGGCCGACGGCAGTGGGCGCGGTCGCCGGTGAACCGCCGGTGGGAAAAGGCCATTGAGGACAGCATGGCCTATTACAAGGAAGCGGATCCCATCCGGGCCGATCTGCTGCAGCTGCGCTATCTGCAGCACCGCAAGGAGGCCGACGTGCTGGAACAGCTGCACATCGGCCGCACGACCTACCAGAAAGCGGAACTGGACCTGCTGAGCACCATTGCGGTGTATGCCGCCCAGAACGGTGCCTTCAACTGAAGAGATGCTGATAAAATCCCATTGATTTCCGCAGCAGGAAGTCGGTGGGATTTTTGCGTCGGAAGAAAACTGCCGCGACCCGGCCAATGGAGCGGATCAATAAAAACATGCCTCATAATATCCAAAAAATGCAATAAAATGTTGAAAATTGCTGAAATAGTTGCTATAATGACGATGCGGATAAAAAGAGAACATGATATAGCATAACAATCCGCTTCCTGCATTTGCGGGATTGCTCCAATGATTTAGCACAACGAGGGATTTTCCCCGCATTTGCGGGGGTAACAGAAGATAAACAGAGTAAAAATCGCTGAAAAACGTGAAAGTCCTGTTTATGGGACGGCATATCTGTTATTCTTTGCTTATCAGAAAAACACCGGCTGCCAATGGGAACGATGCTTTGGAGGTGGAACGATGAAACGACCGGAACGATCCTGCAAGGTGCGGCGTTTTGCAGGCAAAACAGACCCGGATAACAGCAGTTTGTGGCTGCCGCTCTGGATGCATCTGCGGGACACAGCAGGCATTATGCGGTTTCTGGTGCAGCAGTGGCTGCCGGAAAGTGTGCGGCGGAATCTGGACCTGGACGAGGAACTGCTGACCCGGACTGTCGTTTTTCTGGGGTGGGTCCACGATATCGGGAAAATCACGCTGGCCTTTGCCGGCCCGATCATGAGCCTGCTGCCGGAGGCAAAACAGCGGTTGGAGGAGGATACCGAGCTCCGCTGGAACGAGCAGGAAAAGAAATTTTCCCACCATGCGCTGGCCGGGGAGGCGATCCTGCGGGAGCTGGGCTGCCCGGAAGGGTTGGCCTCGGTCGTGGGGGCACACCACGGCAAGCCGCAGGAGGCAAATAATGTTCTGGACCAGCTGGAGGATGGAGTGTACGAAACGAACTACTGGCCCAAAGGACGGAAAACATTCTGGTGGAGCTGCTGGCAGGAACTGTTCGATTATGCCCTGCAGGAAAGCGGATTTTCTGACGTGAAAGAGCTGCCGGAGCTGTCGGTCCCAACGGAACTCCTTCTGACCGGCCTGCTCATCATGGCAGACTGGATCGCCAGCAATTCCCGGTATTTCCCGCTGATCCCGGTAGAGGAACTGGGCGACGAGAGCCTTTATCCGACCCGCGTGGAACGGGCATGGCAGAAATTCGCGCCGACCCTTCCCTGGGAAGTGCAGGAGGCCGCAGCGGACCCGGCGGAGTTCCGGGAGCGGTTCGGCTTTCTTCCGAACGAAGTGCAGCAGGCTATGCTGGAGGCTGTGAACAACGCACAGGAACCGGGCATTTTTATTCTGGAAGCCCAGATGGGCGTGGGCAAAACCGAGGCTGCGCTGGCAGCAGCGGAGGTTCTGGCACAGCGCTGCGGGGAGGGCGGCATCTTCTTTGGTCTGCCGACCCAGGCCACCGCCAACGGTATTTTTGGGCGGCTGCTGGACTGGGCGCAGAAACAGTCGGATGGGCTGGAACACTCCATCCGGCTGGCGCACGGCATGGCGCAGCTGAATACAGACTATTTGAAATTGCAGCAGGAGCCGGTGCCGGTGGAGGATGACGCCGACGACCCGGAGGAACGGGTGATGGTGCACCAGTGGTTTCAGGGCAGCAAACAGGCGCTTCTGGCCAACTTTGTCATTGGCACGGTGGATCAGCTGCTGATGGCGGCCTTGCAGCAAAAACATGTGATGCTGCGGCATCTCGGTCTGGCGGGCAAGGTGGTGGTGATCGATGAGTGTCATGCTTACGACGCCTACATGAATTGTTATCTGGACCGGGCACTGAACTGGCTGGGAGAGTACCGGGTGCCGGTGATCCTGCTTTCGGCCACACTGCCCGCCAAGCGGCGTACCGAACTTGTGACCGCATATCTCAACCGGAAAACGCTGCCGGATGCACCCTGGAAAACCTGCCGCGGCTACCCGCTGCTGACCTGGACCGATGGAAAACAGGTGCAGCAAACCGGCATTCCGCTGCACACACCGCCGCGCCGGGTGACGATGGAATCCCTGACGGAGGAACAACTGCCGGAAACGCTGCAGAACGCGCTGCGGGAAGGCGGCTGTGCAGGCGTGATCGTCAACACGGTGCGGAAAGCGCAGGACCTTGCGGCCCGCCTGCGAGAAGAGCTGCCGGAATTTGAAGTGCTTGTGTTCCACGCACAGTTCCTGATGCCTGACCGCGCCGAAAAGGAACAACGCCTGATGGAGCGCATCGGCAAGCGCTCGACCCCGGCGCAGCGCGACCGGCTGATCGTGGTGGGTACGCAGGTGCTCGAGCAGTCACTGGATATTGATTTCGATTATATGATTACGGAACTGTGCCCGATGGACCTGCTGCTGCAGCGCATCGGACGGCTGCACCGGCATCCGGGCCGGGCGCGTCCGCAGCCGGTGCAGGAAGCCCGCTGTGCAGTGCTGGACACCGGGACCGAGGAATTTGACGAGGGCAGTGCAGCCATCTATGGCGAATGGCTGCTCGGACGTACCCGGAAGCTTCTGCCGCAGGAAGTGCAGCTGCCTGCGGATATCGCCCGGCTGGTACAGGACACCTACGGCTGGGAGCCGGACTGTCTGCCTGCAGACCCGCAGAGCACGGCGGCACGGGGAACATATGAGCTGGAACAGGCCAAGAAGCAGCGCAGCGCCAAGGCCTTTGCCATTTCGTCGCCGAGAGCATGCGGTGATGCGCTGGACGACTGGATGAATGAGGTCGGGGCGACCAGCGACGCCGGTGCCCGTGCCGCTGTGCGCGACGGCGACCCGTCCATTGAAGTGCTGGTCATGATGCAGGACAACGCAGGCCGTGTCTGCTTCCTGCCCGGAGAGGGAGAAGCGGCCGGGCCCTGTGTGGCGGTGGACCAGCCCCCGCAGCCGGAAGAAGCCTTGCAGATCGCGCGGCAGAGACTGCGTCTGCCGGGGTATTTCAGCAAACGATGGAGCGTGCAGCAAACCATTGACGCGCTGGAAGCCGAGACCCGGAAGCATTTTGCGGCATGGCAGCTCTCCCCGCTGCTGCGCGGGGAACTGGTCCTGCTGCTGGACGAGCGCCGCACGGCACACCTTGCCGGGCAGGTGCTGCACTACGACCGTGAGAACGGCCTGACCTATCAGAAGGAGGATGAGGATGGAGACGATGGAGTTTAACCTGCTGCAGGAACGGTGGGTCCGGGTGCGGACACAGGACTGCACTGTGCAGGAAGTCTCGCTGACCGACGCCCTGCTCCATGCACACGCGTATGTGGACCTTGCGGGCGAGATGCCCACGCAGGACGCCGCCATGCTGCGGCTGCAGCTGGCGGTGCTGCACACCGTGTTCTCCCGCGTGGATGGGAACGGTGTACCGGCACCGTTTGAAGAACCCCGGGATGCTCTGCAGCGCTGGGGCGAATTGTGGCAGTTGGGGCACTTCCCGGAACAGCCGATCCGGGATTACCTGGACAAATGGCAGGACCGTTTCTGGCTGTTCCACCCGGAGCGCCCCTTCTGGCAGGTGCCGGAAGCGAAAATCGGTACGGAATACACGGCCTCCAAACTGAACGGTGAGCTTTCGGAGAGCAGCAACAAGCTGCGTCTGTTCTCGGCCTGTACGGGTGCAGGAAAAAACGGTCTGAGCTATGCGCAGGCGGCACGCTGGCTGCTGAGCGTGAATGGCTACGATGATACTTCGGCCAAACCCAAAGGCAAGGGACTGCCTTCGGTGGGAGCCGGTTGGCTGGGCAAGCTGGGGTATCTTCAGGCGCAGGGCAAAAATCTGTTTGAGACCCTGATGCTGAACCTGACCTTTTTACAGGACGGCAGAGAGCTGTGGGAAGAGGACCGTCCGTGCTGGGAGCTGGATGTGCCCCGCAGCGCAGAACGAACAGAGATCGCATTGCCGGACAACCCGGCCCAGCTGCTGACACTGCAGTCCCGGCGGCTGCTGCTCTGCCGGAAAGGACAGACGGTGACGGGCTTCACCCTGCTGGGCGGCGATTTCTTCCCGCGGGAGAATGCCTTTGCGGAGCAGATGACCGTCTGGCGCGACCCGGACCCCAAAAAGAGCAAAAAGACCGGAACCCCCACTTTTGTGCCCAGTCGGCATGACCCGTCCCGGCAGTTCTGGCGGGAGTTCCCGGCGGTGTTCTGTGATGAGGGCGAATCGGTGCGCAAGCCCGGCATCGTCCGCTGGATCGAAGCACTTCAGAGTAGCACCCCCCGACAACTGGATCGCCGCAGAATGATCTGCTTCCGGATCAGCGGCATGAAGTACGGGGACAAGGATTTCTTCGTGAACGATGCATTCAGCGACAGCCTGACCTTTCAGGCAGAACTGCTGGAGGGTCTGGCAAAAAACTGGCGAAAACGGATCACGACCGAAATCGGCAGCTGTGAGCAGGCCGCGCGATATGTGGGCCGTCTGGCACAGAACCTGGCCCTTGCGGCAGGGGACAAGAACGACACCGGTGCCGAAGCTGCCCGCGCGCAGTTCTATTTTGCGGTAGACCAGCCGTTCCGGCGGTGGCTGCAAGGCATTGACCCGGAGACGGATGAACCGGTCGAGAAGGCGGCTGAGTGGCAGGAGCAGGCATACCGGCTTGCGGCAGAATTGGGCAGACAGATGGTGGAGCAGGCGGGGACCGCTGCATTCATCGGGCATCGCGTTCTGGATAAAAAGAATCCGGAAAAGAGTTATCTGTATACAGCGCCCAAGGCCTACAACAGCTTTCTATATTACCTGCGGAAGCTGTACCCGAAACAGGATGAAGGAGGGACAGAATGAAAACCAATGAGGTGAAAGCCTGCGTGACCCGGCAGCTGCGTCGGCTGCAAGTTCTGCCGGAGCCGCAGAGACGGGCCGAGCTTGCCGAGCTGCGCCGGGGCGTGGGGCGTCAGCCCGGAGACCTGCCTGCGTTGTGGGGCGCTCTGCTGGCCGACATGCCGGAGCAGCTGCAGGGCAGCAATGGCCCGTCAAAGGCGGAATGGGCCGTCTATACGGCGTTGACCCTGTTTGCCCTGCACCAGCAGGGGGAAGCCGGTGTTTCCATGAACCAGCCGGGCAGAACGCTGGGCGGTGCAGTGCGGCAGCTGGCCGAAAAAATGGCTGCCGGGCAGGACTGGACCGAGAGCAGCGTGCTCCGGCGGTTCAACGCACTGGCAACGGCGGATTCCATGCCGGAAGTCTCGCACCACCTGCGCGGGATGATCCAGCTGCTGCGGCGGGAAGGAATCCCGCTGGATTATCCGCAGCTGGCCGAGGATCTGTATCAATACCAGTTTGTGGACGGTGCGCCGAATGTCCGTTTGCGGTGGGGCCGGGACCTTTATGCGAGCCCCACGGAGAAAACCAAAGAGAACGAAAAGGAGAATTGAGATGGATACCAAACGCCTGTATGTTGATTTTCATGTTCTGCAGACCGTGCCGCCCAGCTGCGTCAACCGCGACGACACCGGCAGCCCCAAGACCGCTGTCTATGGCGGGGCCGTCCGTGCCCGGGTGTCCTCGCAGGCGTGGAAGCACGCCATGCGCGTGATGTTCACCGGGGAAATGAGCGATGCAGTTGAGACCGGTTACCGCACCAAGAAGGGCACGGATCTGGTGGCAAAGCAGATCAAAGCCCTTGCTCCGGACAAGGATGCCCTCAAACTGGCCCAGAAGGTCATTGCAGATGCAGGCATCAAGAGCGATGACAAGGGCACAAAAGCGCTGTTTTTCATGAGTACGGCACAGGCAAAGGCATTGGCAGAGCTGGCTGTAGAAGGCTGCAAGGACAAAAAGCAGTACAAGGAAGTCCTGAAAGCGGCTCCCTCTGCGGACATGGCGCTGTTTGGCCGCATGGTGGCAGATGACCCGTCGCTGAACTACGACGCTGCCGCACAGGTGGCCCACAGCATCTCCACCCACACCGTGCAGAACGAGTTCGACTATTTCACCGCCGTGGACGACTGTGCCCCGGAGGACAACGCTGGTGCCGGGCATCTGGGCACGGTGGAATACAACTCTGCCACCCTGTACCGCTATGCGACGGTCAATGTTCTGGAGCTGGTGCGCACGCTGGGCGCAGAGCAGGCGGCACAGACGGTCCGGGCGTTCGGTGAGGCGTTCATCCGCTCCATGCCCACCGGCAAGCAGAACAGCTTTGCCAACCGCACTCTGCCGGATGCCGTTTACGTCACCCTGCGGCAGGACCAGCCGGTGAACCTCAGCAGAGCCTTTGAAAAGCCGGTGCGCAAGAGCGAAGAAGGCTATGCAGAACCGTCCAAGATGGCGCTGAAACAGTATGCAAAGGAACTCTACAATACCTTTGCAGAGGCACCGGAGCAGAGCTTTACGGTGGGTACCGGGCTGGAAGAACTGGCACAGCCCATGCCGCTGAACACCATGCTGGCGGCACTGGAAAAGGCCGTAGAGGAGAAGCTGTCCGGGAATGAGGTGTGACCATGGCGACCTTATTGCTTCGGCTGGCTGCACCCCTGCAGTCCTGGGGTTCGGACTCCAAGTTTGAGACCCGCAAGACCGACCGGGAACCCACCAAGAGCGGCGTGGTCGGCCTGTTGGCGGCGGCGCTGGGGCTGCGCCGGGACGACACGGAGGGCCTTGCCCGGCTGAACGGCCTGCGCTTTGCCGTGCGGGCGGATCAGGAGGGCAGCCTGCTGGTGGATTTTCACACCGCCAAAAGCCGGGACACCTCCTATGTGACCTACCGCCACTATCTGCAGGACGCCGTTTTTCTGGCAGGGCTGGAAAGCGGGGACGAAGCTCTGCTGCGGGAGCTGGAAGCGGCTCTGCGGCACCCGGTCTACCCGCTGTATCTGGGGCGGCGCTCCTGCCCGCCCACCCTGCCGCTCTGTCTGGGCATCCGGCAGGGGAGCCTGCTGGACGTCCTCCGGACGGAACCCATGCAGGGACGAAAACCGGAAACAGGGAAGCTGCGCATCGTGGCCGACGCCGACCCGGCAGACCCTGCGGCAGTGCCCCGGCAGGATCTGCCGGTGTCCTTCAGCCCGGTGCACCGGCAGTACGGGTTCCGCCCGGTGCGGGAATGGCGGCTGGACCGGCCGGAAATGCCGGAACCGACGGAGCACGACCCCATGGCGGAATTGCAGAATTGAGGTGAGATGCAATGTATTTGTCCCGCGCAGAACTTGACCCCACCCGCCGCAGTACCATGATCGCGCTGACTTCTCCACAGAAGTTCCACGGCGCGGTGGAAAACTCGTTCTCCGGCGAACGCCGCCGCAGGCTGTGGCGGCTGGACAGCCTGAACGGAAAACTGTATCTGCTGCTGCTCAGCGAGGAGCTCCCCGACCTGACCGGACTGTGTGCGCAGTTCGGGACGGGAGCCGCGCCGGAAACGCGCCGCTACGAGCCGCTGCTGGAACGGGTGACCCCGGGCAGCTGCTGGCAGTTCCGTCTGACGGCAAACCCGACACGCGCCCGGAAAGACCCGGCGGACCCGTTGGCGCGGGGTGCCCTGAAGCCCTGCTATCTGGAAGCGGAGCAGGAACAGTGGTTGCTGGAGCAGGCCGGGAAGCACGGCTTTGCCCTGACGGAGGGCGCTTTTCAGGTGACCCGGAAACAGACCTGTCACTTCCGGAAGAACGGAAAGCGGCCGGTCACATTGCTGGCGGTGACCTATGAGGGCATCCTGCAGGTGACCGACCCGGAAGCGTTCCGGGAGATGCTGTGTCAGGGCATTGGCCGCGGCAAAGCCTACGGCCTTGGCCTGATGACCATCCTGCACGGAGGAAGCAGCCATGGATGATGTGCCGGGCATGATCCGCCCTGATCTGCAGGCGCTGCCGCAGGTCCGGGACCGGATGACCTTTCTGTACCTGGAACACTGCACGCTGGGCCGTCAGGACGGTGCCATCACGGTGACGGATGAAAAGGGTATCGTTCAGATCCCGGCGGCGGGCATTTCGGTGCTGCTGCTCGGCCCCGGCACCCGTGTGACCCACCGTGCCATGGAGCTGATGGGAGACGCCGGCGTGGGCGCGGTTTGGGTCGGGGAGCACGGTGTGCGCTATTATGCCCACGGCCGCCCGCTGACCACCCATTCCCGGATGCTCATCCGTCAGGCAGAGCTGGTCAGCAACCACCGGAAGCATCTGGATGTGGTGCGCAAAATGTACCAGCTGCGTTTTCCGGAGGAGGACGTCTCCCATCTGACGATGCAGCAGCTGCGCGGCCGGGAGGGCAGCCGTGTGCGGAACGTCTACCGCAAGGCGTCCAAAGAAACTGGCGTGCCGTGGAACGGGCGGCTGTACCGCCCGGAGGATTTTGCATCCGGGGACCCGGTCAATCAGGCGCTGTCTGCTGCGCATGCCTGCCTGTACGGGCTGGCCCATGCGGTCATTGTGGCGCTGGGGTGTGCGCCGGGGCTGGGATTCGTGCACGTCGGGCATGAGTGCTCTTTCGTGTACGACATTGCCGACCTGTACAAGGCGGAGGTGACCATCCCGATCGCATTTGAGGTGGCGGCGCAGGCCCCGGAGGATCTGCCTGCCGTCGTGCGCCGCCGTGTCCGGGATGCTATGGTGGAGCATCATATTCTGGAACGGATGGTCCACGACATCCGCTGGCTGCTGCTGACCGAAGAGGAACAGACGGAAGAGCCGGATGTGGTTTATCTCTGGGATAATAAGGTCGGTGCGGTGTCAAACGGCATCAATTACTTTGACCGGGAAGCGGGTGAGGAGCCATCGTAGTTCTGACCATGACCAACTGCCCGCCCCGCCTGCGCGGCGACCTGTCCAAGTGGCTGTGTGAGATCAACACCGGCGTTTATGTGGGCAATGTGAGCAGCCGCGTCCGGGATGCAGTGTGGGACCGTGTCTGCCAGAACCTGAAAAACGGGCAGGCGACACTGGTCTACACGGCGGCAGGGGAGCAGCGGATGGAGTTCCGCACCCACAACACCAGCTGGGAAGCTGTGGATTTTGACGGCATCAAGCTGATGCGCCGCCCGCTGCCCCAGACGCAGACCGAGGCGATGGACTTGAAACCGGGGTTCAGCAAGGCAGCAAAGTACCAGATGGCACAAAAAATGGCACAGCGGACTGCCCGAAAGCCCGGAAAAAACGATTACACAGTGATCGACCTGGAAACGACCGGCCTGCACGCGGCAACGGACTCGATCGTGGAGTATGGCGCCGTCCGGGTGCGGGACGGGCAGCCGACGGAAGAATTTTCGGCCCTGGTGCACCTGCAAACTCCGCTGCCTGCGGAGATCACGCAATTGACGGGAATCACGCAGTCGGAACTGGAAGGCGGGATGGACGCGGCCGCTGCGCTGGAAGCATTTCTGGAATTTGTGGGCAAAGATGCTCTGGTGGGGTACAACCTGCAATTTGATCTGGAATTCCTGCGCGCGGCCTGTACGCGAAACCAGAAGCCGATACTGACCAACCGGAAAATCGACCTTTTGCCGCTTGCGCGGCGGAAGGTGATAGGCGTTGCCAACTTTAAGCTGCTCACACTGGTACGGCATTTTGGGCTGGCAGACAGGGTGGAGCACAGGGCCCTGCCCGACTGCCGCCTGACACAGAGGCTCTATGCAAAACTGAATGAAACAGGCACAGGATGCAACTGAAATGGCCGATGCTATGGGATCTTTTTAGTCTTTTCCCCGCACACGCGGGGGTGATCCCGACCTGCAGATGACCCAGGCCGCCGGGATCAGCTTTTCCCCGCACACGCGGGGGTGATCCAGCCCGGCGCTGGGCCAGCGTGCGGGCATTTTCCTTTTCCCCGCACACGCGGGGGTGATCCTGCGCTCGTTATGCGCGTGTGCATGGCTACCGGCTTTTCCCCGCACACGCGGGGGTGATCCTATTCGTTCCAGATTTTGACGTATGCCCGGATGCTTTTCCCCGCACACGCGGGGGTGATCCCCGCTGTGCAGCAGCCATCCCGCCCCGGTGGTACTTTTCCCCGCACACGCGGGGGTGATCCTACGACGCCTCACACCGGGCCGCTGCCGCGTCGCTTTTCCCCGCACACGCGGGGGTGATCCCATCTTTCCAAACGGTCTGACGCTGCCGGTGCTCTTTTCCCCGCACACGCGGGGGTGATCCCAACACAAGCCAATTCTTGAACAACGCCATGCACTTTTCCCCGCACACGCGGGGGTGATCCACGGCAGGCCTCGAAAAAAAGATCGAAAAAGAGCTTTTCCCCGCACACGCGGGGGTGATCCCCAAGTGGACGCGCGGCGGTCGTTTCACATACTCTTTTCCCCGCACACGCGGGGGTGATCCTGTAAATCAGGTGGTGCAGACCAGCCAGACGGACTTTTCCCCGCACACGCGGGGGTGATCCTTGCGGCCGTTGAAGCCTACCACAAGGGCGGGCCTTTTCCCCGCACACGCGGGGGTGATCCTGTTTCTGGAAGGCTTCCTTCGTTGTCACTGTTCTTTTCCCCGCACACGCGGGGGTGATCCCGTGATGGCAAAGGATGAGAAAACTTTCTTGGGCTTTTCCCCGCACACGCGGGGGTGATCCCATGCGCTTATCCTTTCGCGGCTGCATCTTCTTCTTTTCCCCGCACACGCGGGGGTGATCCCCGCTGTTTGCCATGTCTGCGTCGAAGCTCGTTCTTTTCCCCGCACACGCGGGGGTGATCCCTGCGGTTCGTTCTGCTCGATTAACGTTCGTGCCTTTTCCCCGCACACGCGGGGGTGATCCTGGGCGCAGCTATGGGTGCAGAGGGCACCGCGCCTTTTCCCCGCACACGCGGGGGTGATCCCACCATGAAACACATTAACTTCATCAACAGAGACTTTTCCCCGCACACGCGGGGGTGATCCCAGCGTGTAGTCGGTTGCATTTTTGCCGAGCTGCTTTTCCCCGCACACGCGGGGGTGATCCCAAAGCCCGAAAAAGCTAGGCCACGCCTAGCAACTTTTCCCCGCACACGCGGGGGTGATCCTAGGCGGCAGGCACGCACAGCAGCGCATGTATACTTTTCCCCGCACACGCGGGGGTGATCCCCCCCCGGATGGGGGTTTTTGCTAGGCGTGGCCCTTTTCCCCGCACACGCGGGGGTGATCCTTCTTGCTTTCTGCCCTGTTTTGGCATTACTTTCTTTTCCCCGCACACGCGGGGGTGATCCCTGTGGTTCTTCCCATGCGATTAGTGTTCTTGCCTTTTCCCCGCACACGCGGGGGTGATCCCGGATGAGAAAAAATGAAACGGTTCTTCCGCCCCTTTTCCCCGCACACGCGGGGGTGATCCCTACGGCGCATGGCATATCTTTTGCAGATGTGCCTTTTCCCCGCACACGCGGGGGTGATCCCGGTGGTGCTTTTTATGTTTGCTGTAGCTTTTCCTTTTCCCCGCACACGCGGGGGTGATCCTCACAAGACATGATAGACGCATGTATGCAATGCCTTTTCCCCGCACACGCGGGGGTGATCCTGGACAAGGAACGTGATAAAAAGCGTAAAAAAGCTTTTCCCCGCACACGCGGGGGTGATCCCGTTTCGTACACTTCGGACAGAGCAGCAGCCTCCTTTTCCCCGCACACGCGGGGGTGATCCCGAACCACAGTTTATTGCGGACTTCCTCGTGAACTTTTCCCCGCACACGCGGGGGTGATCCCAGTGTAGCCCACAATGCTCCAAATGGAGTTGACTTTTCCCCGCACACGCGGGGGTGATCCTGCTGTTCGCTGTTGCGGTTCATGCCTCTTCCTCTTTTCCCCGCACACGCGGGGGTGATCCCTAGACCAATGCCGCTTTACAGCGTGCCGGGTCCTTTTCCCCGCACACGCGGGGGTGATCCCGTCAGCGGCCAGGAGCTTGGCCGAACGATTGACTTTTCCCCGCACACGCGGGGGTGATCCCGCCTGCACGACCTGCGGCCGAATGGCACAGAACTTTTCCCCGCACACGCGGGGGTGATCCTGGCTCATAGAGCATTACAGTGATGATGATGACCTTTTCCCCGCACACGCGGGGGTGATCCCTGCGGCACATAGTAGTCCAGTCGGTCTTTCCGCTTTTCCCCGCACACGCGGGGGTGATCCCAGCCACCAATTTATCTGCAACCTGTACTTCGACTTTTCCCCGCACACGCGGGGGTGATCCCCAGTGCTGCGGGCTGCCCGGGTTGCAGTTGAACTTTTCCCCGCATACGCGGGGGTGATCCCCTCACCCAAGCTGTGGGCCGGGATTGCCTGGCCTTTTCCCCGCACACGCGGGGGTAATCCGTAGGACGCGGGCACGCAAAGCAGCGCGTGTATCTTTTCCCCGCATACGCGGGGGTGATCCCATGCTCTGCCCGCCCCTTGAGGAGACCGGCAACTTTTCCCCGCATACGCGGGGGTGATCCCAACTGTAGCGCCAGTATTAGCGTCATTCGTGTCTTTTCCCCGCACACGCGGGGGTGATCCCCATATTGGTCCTCCCCAGCCATGTATTCGCCACTTTTCCCCGCATACGCGGGGGTGATCCCTGCGGAATTTCGGGCTTCACGCATTCGTTGCTCTTTTCCCCGCATACGCGGGGGTGATCCCAGATGAAGTATGCTTCTCTGGCAGAAGCCGCTCTTTTCCCCGCATACGCGGGGGTGATCCCTACCAGACGTTCTGCGAAAAGGCGTTCCGCGACTTTTCCCCGCACACGCGGGGGTAATCCCTCGCAATGGCTCAATTTTTAGGCGTGGGCTGGCTTTTCCCCGCATACGCGGGGGTGATCCTATACGATTTCTGCTAACCAATTTTGGGTATAGCTTTTCCCCGCATACGCGGGGGTGATCCTGTGGAGCACCCTGACAGCTGGGTCATGCCCAACTTTTCCTCGCATACGCGGGGGTGATCCTGGCGAAACCGCAGTAGAGCTGGACAAGGTAAACTTTTCCCCGCATACGCGGGGGTGACCTCAAGGGCAAGCGGCGCATGGTGTTCCTGCCGGGGAGACTGGTGACGGACCGGAAAGCCGCGGCGGATGAAAAATCAGGTTGTACAAATTCGACGGAAAAAGTTTATGCAAGACTCCATATTGCAATATATGAAATTTTGTATTATCATAAATCTGCAAGCGATCTGTCTCTTGTGAGGAGGGGCGGAACGCCCAAAATACGCTTCTTTCCTGTGGAATTTCCCACGGTCCACCTGATGCGGATTGAAAGATAGGTCGAGAAGGGAAGAGCAACCATGATGAACACAAGTCTGCTCCAGAAGTCTGGTCTGGCAACGCTGCAGGTCGCGCAGATCCTGGCAGGGCTGGAACCGGGAGACCGGATCCCCACGGTGACGGAACTGAGCGAACAATGCGAGATGGCACGGGGAAATATCCAGATCGCGCTGAACAACCTGAAACAGAATCATGTGATCCGTCTGGAATCCCATGGGCAGAACGGCACCATTGCAACAGAGATCGACTATGTGGCAATGGCGCAGTATTGCAGCAATACGGGTCTGACCTGCGTGATGCCTATGCCGTATGGCCTGCGCTATGAAGGCCTGGCCAGCGGACTGTATGAGGAACTGAACCAGAAAGGGGTCACGGGTGCGATCGCATTCATGCGCGGTTCCGGCTACCGGCTGAACTGTGTGGAAGAAGGGCGCTTTCATCTGTGCGTCATGAGCCAGCTTGCATTTGAACACTATGTGCAGGAGGGCAAGGACATCCAGCTGATCGCGGCCTTTGGCCCGCAGAGCTATGTGGAACAGCATCGGGTCTTTGTCCGCCCGGACTTCAAGGGCGACTGGCAGAACTGCAAGGTGGGCGTGGATGCCTCCTCGGTGGACCAGGAGATGCTGACCCGGTTCTGTTTTGCGGATAAGCCGGTGCAATATGTGCCCATCATCTATAGTCAACTGGTGCCGTTTCTGCACAGCGGCGTCATTGATGCCGGCGTCTGGAGCGCCGATATGCTGCCGGAGGGGCTGAGCTATTATCCGATGCCCCGGCTGGATGAGCAGGAAAAAGATACCGTGGCCGTGCTTGCCTGCCGGAAAAGTGATAACATCACCGCGCAGCTGGTGCGCAAGATCCTGTCGGTGGAGCGTGTGGACCACATCCAGCAGCAGGTGATGCGCAAGCAGATCATTCCGCGCTACTAAGCAAAGGTGCGGTCAAACAGAAGTCACATCTGCATGGAGGACATGCGGATGTTTCTTTCGGGATGAAAATACAAAATATTGTATAAAACATTTTCTCCCGAAAACCGATACAGGATGTCTGATTTTTTTGCAGAAAGAAAAGGAGATCTCGCATGAAAAAGATCACTCGGCGCAACTTCCTGATCGCATCCGGCAAAACCGTTGGCACACTGGCAGCTGCCTCTGCCTTTATGGGGTGTGCCAGCCCGGAGCAGGCGGAGAACTGCTTCCCCCGGTCTGCAATGCCCGTCCGGACCGATGACCGCCTGACGGCTATCGACGACATTGTGGAAAACTACATGGGGCAGGGGTATTTCCCCGGCGCAACGATCGTGGTGGCACGCGGCGGCAAGATCGTGTATGAAAAGGCATACGGCTACGCAATGCTCAACGACATGGGCGTGCGGCTGGACGATCCCCGCCCCATGCAGATGGATACCATGTTCGACATGGCATCCTGCACCAAGATCATGGCCACGACACAGTCCATCATGAAGCTGTACAGCGAGGGCAAGATCGACCTGAATGCCACGGTAGCAAGCTACATTCCGGAGTTTGCCAAGAACGGGAAGGAAAACGTCACCGTGCATCAGCTGCTGACCCACACCTCCGGTCTGCCGCAGTGGAAGGCGATGTTCCTCCACATCGAGAAGGACAAGGCCAAGGTGCTGGATTACATCTGCAACTGTGAGCTGATGTTCGCCCCCGGCGAGGAAAAGTACAGCGACCTGGGCTTCCAGATGCTGGGCTTCCTGGTGGAGCGGATCACCGGGCGCTCGATGGACGAATACGTCAAGAACGAGATCTACAAGCCTCTGGGGCTGAAGCGCACCACCTATCTGCCGCTGGCCAACGGCTTTACCACCGAGGATGTGGCGGCCACCTCCTTCGGCAACCCGTATGAGTATGCCATGGTGGACGAGATCGACCACCCGGGCTTTGGCTACGACTGTACCGCCGATCTGGACGCGTTCCGCACCTTCACCGGCTGGCGCAACTACACCCTGCAGGGCGAGTGCAACGACGGCAATGCATGGATGGCAAATGGCGGCGTGGCCGGTCACGCGGGCCTGTACTCCGACGCGGAAGATCTGGCCGTGCTGTGTCAGGCCATGCTGAACGGCGGCATCTACAAGGGCGTCCGCCTTTACAAGAAGGAAGTCATCGACGAGTTCACCAGCGAGCAGAACGGCAAGCCGTCCCGCGGGCTGGGCTTTGAGCGGGGCTCCTCGTTCATGGGCCGCGGCGACCGCCACTACGACGCCTTTGGCCACGCAGGCTTTACCGGCACCCATGTGGTCATGAACAAGACCAACAAGACCGCCGTCATTTTCCTGACCAACAAGCAGAACGTCGGCTTCAAGCCTAACTCCATGTCCTACTACAGTCCCTACAGCTGCTGCGGCGAGATCTGTGAGCTGGTCTGGAACATTTTTGGGACCGAAGCACCGGCTGAGACGCTGGCCGACAAGATCGGCGCCTGGCTGTAAGCAAAACAAAAAATCATTGGGAGATGTCAGAGATGGATTTTGAACCGAGATTAACGATCCTGCACCAGGCAGGGATGCTGTCCGAGGAGGATTACCGGAAGGTACAGGACGTGATCCGCTTTTTTCAGGAGAAATACGGTCTGACATTGACCGAAGAAAACGCCTCCGCCATGATCACGCACCTGTGCGCTGCGCTGGGGCGCATCCACCGCGGAGAGCCGGTGGAGCCGCTGGACGAGGAGGTCTACGAAGAGACCAGCCAGGAGCCCACCTTCCCCAAGGCACTGGAAGCAACGCAGGCGCTGGTGCGGGAGATCCTGCCGGACCTGCCGGAGGACGAGCAGAAGTTCCTGACCATGCACATCGGGGTCGTGCTGGCACAATCGTGACAGCATTTGCATAAAACCCACATCAGAAAGGAGGGCTAGCTTATGAAAATCGTAGTAGGCGGCCAGATCGACAAGCAGAAGGTTTATGACACCATCAAGGGTGTTGTAGGCGACCGTGCCTCGGTGGAGATCAAGGATGACATTGCGGCGGCAATGGCGGTCAAGACCGGGCAGGCAGATTACTACTTCGGCGCCTGCAAGACGGGCGGCGGCGGTGCGCTGGCAATGGCCATTGCCCTGCTGGGCATGAACCAGTGCGCAACGGTGTCCATGCCGGGCAAAATGCTGAGCGAGGACGAGATCCTGGCACAGGTCAAGGCCGGCAAGAAGGCATACGGCTTTACGGATCAGCACATCGAAAAGGTCGTGCCGATCATTCTCAAGGGTCTGGGCTTCTGATCCGGATCGTCAAATAAGGAGGATTACATATGGAAACCATTCTGCGCTACGTTATCATCGCGGCAGTTGGTGCGTTGGCATCAATCCTGGCAAACCAGAGCATCGCCGTGTTCAACGACGGCCTGCGCCCGGTCCTGCCGGAGTATCTGGAAAAGCGCATGGACCGCAAGGCTCTGGCAGCCACCAGCTTTGCCATCGGCTTTGGCCTGGTCATCGGCTACGGCCTGCCCACGTCCATTGCCGCAAGCATCATCCTGATCCACTGCATCCTGCTCACCACCGACATCATCGGCACCTGGTGCCCGGACACCAAAAAGGGCATGATCGCTTCCGGCGTCATCGGCGCTGTGTACGGCGTGGCCCTGCTGTTCGGCCTGCAGGTGATCATCGACCTGTTCAACCTGCTGCCGGTCAACTTCCTGGGCAGCCTGGGCCAGGTCTCTGCCGGTATCACGCTGGCCTTCGCCATCTTCCCGGCTGTGACGGTTGCCCTGCAGTTCGGCGCTGCCAAGGGCATCATCACCGCCGTTGTGACCCTGCTGGTCCGTCAGATCGTTGAGACCTACGGCAAGATCGCACTGGACGCCGAGCACACGGTCAGCCTGAACAAGGACGGTATGGCCCTGCTGGCCGGTATGATCATCATGCTGGTGTTCGCTGCCATGGATAAGGAAGGCAACGACCAGAACTCCAACGAAATGCTGACCCAGATCTTTGCCGACAAGGTCGCACGCATCCGCAAGTATATGCCGGTTCTGGCCCTCATGGGCGGCCTGATCGCAGCAGGCACCAGCATGAGCATCATGGCCGGTGACCCCATCAGCCTGGGCCTGCTGGCCGAGGGTGACCGCGTCAACGCAGGTCTGACCGCTCTGGCCCGTGCCATCGGCTTTATCCCGCTGGTTGCCACCACCGCCATCACTACCGGCGTCTACGCTCCGGCCGGCATGACCTTCGTCTTTGTGATCGGTCTGCTGATCCCCAACCCCTTCATCGCCCTGATCGCCGGTGCAGCCTGCATCTGCGTGGAGATCCTGCTGCTGAACGTCATCGCAAAGGGTCTGGACAAGTTCCCCGGCATCAAGCGCTGCGGCGACAACATCCGTACCGCTATGAGCTACGTCATCGACATCGCCCTGCTGATCGGCGGCATCCTGGCTGCTCAGGCGATCATGCCCACGACGGGTCTGTTCATCATCGTGGCATTCTGGTGCATCAACAAGTGCAGCAAGAAGCCTCTGGTCTCCATGGCGGTCGGTCCTCTGGGCGCGATCCTGGTCGGCCTGATCGCAAACGTGCTGTTCCTGCTGTCTCTGTACACCCCTGCCGCCTGATCCTCGGATAAAATGAGCGCCTCCCGGCCTGCGTCGGGAGGCGGCTCTGGTTAAGAAACAATACAGGAGGCGAATCCTTTTGAAACTGCCTGAAAAGATTCTGTATGCGCACGAGCATACGACGATCGACCTGTCCGGCCCGAAGAAGAACATCGACTGCAGGCTGGATGATTTTGACGCGACCGCGGCGGAGTACCGGCGGCTGGCGGAACACGGTGTGGTCGGCATCATCGACCAGACCAACCGCGGGATGGGCCGGAACGTGGCCTATGTGCAGAAAATGGCTGCACAGGCGGGGGTGGAGATCACCCACGCGACGGGCTACTACAAGGAGCCTTTTCTCCCGCCGGAGTGCTATACGCTGACCGAACAGCAGCTGTGTGACATCATGGTGAAGGAACTGACCGAGGGCATTGAAGGCACCGGTGTCCGGGCGACCGTCATCGGCGAGATCGGCACCTCGAAGGACATCACCGAGACGGAGGCCAAGGTGTTCCGTGCGGCATCCCGAGCCCATGCAGAAACGGGGGCACCCATCTGCACCCACACAACGCTGGGCACGCGCGGCCTGGAGCAGCTGGAGATCTTCAAGAGCTTTGGCGTTGACCTGAGCCGGGTGGTGCTGAGCCACATCGACCTGTCGGCCGATCTGGATTACATGAAGCGCCTGCTGGATCAGGGGGTCAACATTGCGTTCGACACCATCGGCAAGTGCAACTACCAGCCCGATGTCTCCCGTGCAGACTGGCTCAGCCGCCTTTGTGCGGAAGGGTACGACACGCAGATCGTCATGAGCATGGACATCACCCGCCGCAGCAACTTTGCAGACCGGGGCGGTGTGGGCTACAGCTACCTGCTGGACACCTTTGCTCCGCTGGCAAGCGAGGCAGGCGTGCCGGACCGCGCATGGGAGAACCTGCTGTACCGCAATGCACTGCGCATCTACAAAGGACAGAAATAACAAGGATTCGAGGAATTGACAATGAAAACCTATCCCCTGCATTCTATCTCGCTGGAGCAGGCAAAACAGCTCCAGTTCAAGGTCATTGACGCAGTGACCCGCAATTTTCAGGGAGAGGAAGTCCTCTCGCTGGGCGACCTCGGCGTGGTGAAAGGGCTGAACAAGCCCCGCTGCACGGTAAAGGTGGAAAAGGTCTTTGCCGACACCTTTGATGCCCCGGCGGCGCTGCTTGTGCGCGGCTCCGGCACGGGCGCGATCCGCTGGGCTCTGACCGCCTGCCTGAAACCGGGGGATGCCATTCTGGTGCACACCTCGCCCATCTATACGACGACGCAGGTGACCATCGACGCCATGGGGCTGAACCCCATCCGCGCGGACTTCAACGATCTGGAACAGCTCAAGGCCGTCTGTGCGCAGCACAAGGACGAGATCCGCGGCGCCTTGGTGCAGCTGACCCGGCAGAAGCCGGAGGACCGCTACGACTACAAGGCCGTGATCGCAGCCATCAAGGCTGCGCTGCCGGGCATCCCGGTGGTGACCGATGACAACTACGCCGCCCTGAAAGTGGACGCCATCGGCTGCCAGGCGGGGGCCGACCTGTCCACCTTCTCCTGCTTCAAGATCCTTGGTCCAGAGGGCGTCGGTGCAGTGATCGGCAGCAAGGAGCTGATCGACCGCATCTACAAGATGCAGTATTCCGGCGGCAGTCAGGTGCAGGGACACGAAGCCATGGAGGCCCTGCGCGGCCTGATCTATGCGCCGGTGGCGCTCGCCATCCAGAGCGAGGTCAACGAGGAGCTGGTCCGCCGCCTGAACGCCGGCGAGGTCCCCCATGTGCGGCAGGCGTTCCTGGCAAACGCGCAGAGCAAGGTGCTGCTGGTGGAGTTTGATCAGGAGATCGCCGAAAAAATTCTGGACGCTGCCCCGAAGTTCGGCGCAGCGCCGCATCCGGTGGGCAGCGAGAGCAAATACGAGTTTGCCCCCATGATCTACCGTGTCAGTGGAACGTTCCGTGCGCAGGACCCGACCATTGAACACCGGATGATCCGCATCAATCCCATGCGCAGCGGCCCGGACACCATCATCCGCATCCTGCGCAGCTGCATGGAGCAGGTCGAGGAAAACTGAACCGCTGAAAAAACGAGAGGAAAAGGAGAGATGCCCTGTGTTTTTAAAGACCGTAATGGAGCGCAACCAGCCGTTGGTGCGTCTGGGCATTGAATGGCAGCAGAATGGCGTGATCCTGCCGGACACCTATCTGCTGGATTACGACACGATCCTGGAAAATGCCCGCAGCATCAAACAGGCAGGCGACGCAAACGGCGTGCAGAACTTTTTCATGCTCAAGCAGATCGGACGCAACCCCCTGATCGCCCGTGCGCTGACCGACATGGGATATGTGGGCGCTGTGTGCGTGGACTTCCGCGAGGCGCTGACGATGGTGGAAAATCAGATCCCCCTCGGCAACGTAGGGCATCTGGTCCAGATCCCCCGGGCGGCCCTGAAAAAGATCCTCCGCGCAAAGCCGGTGATCGTAACGGTGTACACGCTGGAAAAAGCCCGCGAGATCAGCGCAGTCTGCACCGAGCTGGGCCTGCACCAGAAGCTGATGCTCCGTGTTCTGGGAGAAGGCGACATGCTGTATTCCGGGCAGTACGGCGGCTTTGAATTGCAGGAACTGGACAGTGCAGTGCGTGCGATCGAGGCGATGCCGAATGTGGAGGTGGGCGGCGTGTGCAGCTTCCCTTGCTTTTTGTACGACGAAGCGGCACAGGACATCCTGCCCATGCCCAACCTCCGGACCGTGCAGACCGCAGCCGAAATGCTGCGCGCCCGCGGCTACCGGGACCTGATGCTCAATACGCCCAGTGCCACCTGCACCCACAGCATCCCGATGATCGCGGCGGCAGGCGGCACCCACGGGGAACCGGGACACGGCCTGACCGGAACGACACCGTATCATGCCGGCCACCCGGATGCCGAGGAGCGCCCCGGATACCTGTATGTTTCGGAGGTCAGCCACAATCTGGGCGATAAGGCATACTGCTACGGCGGCGGGCATTACCGCCGCGGCCATATGAAGAACGCCCTGGTGGGCACGACGCCGGAAAATGCAAAGGTCGTGCCGGTGCTGCCGCCGGACGACTCCAGCATCGACTATCATTTTGAACTGCAGCAGAACTGTCCGGTCTCGGCTGCGGCGGTCATGGCGTTCCGGACACAGTTCTTTGTGACCCGGAGCCGGGTGGCAGTGGTCAAAGGGCTGTCCTCCGGCAAGCCGGAGCTGGCGGGCCTGTACTCTGCGCTGGGAGAACCGGTCCGGGAATGACAGAAAGGATAATTCGCAATGGGAAAGTTTGTTGTAATCGTTCTGGATGGTTTTGGTGTGGGCGCAATGCCGGATGTGCCGCAGGTGCGCCCTGCGGACTGCGGTGCCAACACCTGCGTGCATATCTTTGAGCGCACGCCGGACCTGAAGCTGCCCAATCTGGCAAGCCTTGGTCTGGCGAACATCGTGGGGCGGGAGTTCCCCGGCCTGCCGTTTGCGACGGATGCAACGTTCGGCCGTGCCGAGCTGATGCACGATGGTGCGGACACCTTCTTCGGCCATCAGGAGATCATGGGCACCCGCCCGGCAAAGCCCTTCGGCGAGCCGATCTGCAATAAGATCGAGCTCATCAAAAAGACGCTGGAGGATGCGGGTTACCATGTCCGGTATTACACCGGAACATCCGGCAAGCGCCTGCTGATCGTCAACGAGGCCTGCACCGTGGCCGACAACGTGGAATGCGATCCGGGTCAGGCGTTCAACGTCACGGCGGCCATCGACGACCTTGATTTTGAGGAAGAGCTCAAGATCGGTCATCTGGTGCGCAGCGTGTCGGTCGTGCCCCGCGTCATCACCTTCGGCGGGCGCGGCGTGCACCTGCAGAACCTGCTGGATGCCATTGAGGAACACGGCGATTACATCGGCGTGAATGCCCCGGCCAGCGGCGTTTACAACAACGACTACCATTGCATCCACATGGGCTACGGCGTTGACCCGGAGGTGCAGATCCCCACGATTTTGGGCAAGAGCGGCCTGCCGGTGTTCCTGCTGGGCAAGGTGGCCGACGTGGTCACGAACAATTACGGCACCAGCATCCCCATGGTGGACACGGCCAGCGTGCTGCAGCGCACCCTGGAGATCGTAAAGGAGCAGGAGACTGCGTTCATCTGCACCAACGTGCAGGAAACGGACCTGTGCGGCCACCGGGAGAATGTCGCGGCCTACGCAGACCGCCTGCGGGTGGCGGACGAATGGATCGGCAAGATCCGCGACGCCCTGGGCGAGGACGATATCCTCATCGTGCAGGCGGACCACGGCAACGACCCGACCATCGGACACCCGCACCACACCCGTGAGATGGTGCCGCTGATGATCCACAGCGCCCACTCCACCCCCAAGAATATCGGGATCCGCAAGACCCTCAGCGATGTCGGTGCGACCGCTGCGGACTATTTCCACAGCAAGGCACCGGAAAACGGCACCAGCTTTCTGCCGCTGCTGCTGAAGTAAAAACAAAGGAGCGGAGAACCGATGAAGATCATTCGCGCAAACGATTACGCAGACATGTCCCGCAAGGCAGCCAACATCCTTTCGGCGCAGATCATCCTGAAACCCGACTGCGTGCTGGGTCTGGCCACCGGCGGCACCCCGGTGGGTGCCTACCAGCAGCTGGTGGAGTGGTACAACAAGGGTGACCTCGACTTTTCAGGGGTGACGACCGTCAATCTGGATGAGTACCGCGGCCTGCCCAAGGACCACCCGGAAAGCTACTGGAGCTTCATGCACCGCCACCTGTTCGACCACGTCAATATCAACCCCGCCCGCATCAACCTGCCGGACGGCACCAACCCCGATGCGGACGCAGCCTGCGCCCAGTACAACCAGATCATCCACAGCGTGGGCGGCATCGACCTGCAGCTGCTGGGCATCGGCCACGACGGCCACATCGGCTTCAACGAGCCAGGCGAGGCCTTTGAGCTGGAGACCCACTGTGTGGACCTGACCCAGGAGACCATCGAGGCCAACAAGCGCTTCTTTGACGGCAACGTAGACCTGGTGCCCAAGCAGGCCTACACCATGGGCATCAAGACCATCATGCAGGCCCGTAAGGTGCTGATGGTGGTCAACGGCACCGGCAAGGCCGAGATCGTGAAGAAAGCCTTTTTCGGCCCGGTCACCCCGGAAGTGCCCGCCAGCATCCTGCAGATGCACCCCGACTTCACCCTCGTGGGCGACGAAGAGGCCCTGAGCCTGATCTGATCGGTTCCCCAAAGCATATTTCTGCCGCCGCACGGCCCTGCCACCGTGCGGCGGCTTTTTTCTGAGCAGGGGAATTGTAACGCGGCAAAAAATACAGTATACTGGAACAAAAACCACCACGAGGGAGGGGCGGCCGATGTTCAGCGAAGAGATGATCTGCAGCCTGAATGATCTGGAGCTGGAAGTTTATAAGTATGTTGTGCGGAACGCGGACAAGGTGTGCTATATGCGCATCCGGGAGTTTGCGGATGCCGCCCATGTGTCTACCTCCACCATCCTCCGGTTCTGCAAAAAGGCGGGCTGCGACGGCTACGCGGAGTTCAAGATCCGGCTGCGCCAGCATCTGGAACAGGCAAAGCAGCCGCCGGTCAAGGACGATGTGTCGGAGGTCATCGACTTTTTGAAAAAGACCTGCTCGGCGGAGTTTGAGCAGAAGCTGGACATGCTGACCAAGGTCATTTTTCAGGCCCGGCACATCTTTTTTGTAGGCAGCGGCATGTCCGGCATCGTGGCCAAGTACGGGGCACGCTATTTTTCCAGCATGGGCAAGTTCTGCCTGTACATCGACGAGCCCCATTATCCCACCGAGAGCCGATTCGTGGAAAATTCGCTGGTGATCGTGTTTTCAGTGTCCGGCGAGTCCCGCGACACCATCGGCCATGTGATGCGCTTCAAGGAGCAGAACTGCCAGATCCTCAGCGTGACCAACACGGAAAACTGCACCATCGCCAAGCTCTCGGACTATAATCTGGCCTATTATGTCACCTACGAGCGGCTGGGAGTCTACGATGTGACGACCCAGCTCCCGGCCATGAGCATCGTGGAACGGCTGGGCAAAAAGCTTTACCGCTATACCTCCGAGGGCCCGGCAGCCATCTGAAAAAAGTCCAAAATAAAAAACAGGGTGTTACCTGGAAAAAACAAGTGCGAAAAAACGGCACTTGTTTTTTTATGCCCGGAAACTGCTGACAAACCACCTGCCTGCGTCTATAATGGACGCATCAGAAGTACTTCGACCGGAAATTGGATGACTTGAAAAGGTAAAGGAGAAACAATCATGGCAAAAGATTATGCTGCGATCTCCAAAAAGATCGTGGAGAACATCGGCGGTGTGGAGAACATTGCCAGCGTGACCCACTGCATGACCCGCCTTCGCTTCGTGGTGAAGGACGAGGGCAAGATCAACGACGCAGCCGTCAAGGTGACCGACGGCGTCATGGGCGTCGTGAACCAGGGCGGCCAGTACCAGATCATCATTGGTAACCATGTAGAAGAGGCCTACAACGAAGTGCTCAAGATGGGCGACTTCGGCGAGGCAAGCCAGGTGGCCCGCGGCGAGAAGAAGGAGCCTCTGACCCTGAAGAAGGTGGGCAACAACATTCTGGATGCCATCGTGGGCACCATGTCCCCGCTGATCCCCGCCATCATCGGCGGCTCCATGGTCAAGCTGCTGGTCATGCTGCTGGGCATGGCAGGCGTGTTGTCGGCCGACGGTGAGACCTACAAGATCCTGAACACCATCGGTGATGCAGCCTTCTACTTCCTGCCGGTGATGGTGGCCGCTTCTGCTTCCAAGAAGTTCAACACCAATATGTTCATCGCCATTGCCATTGCAGGCCTGATGCTGCACCCGGATTTCCGCACCATGATGGAGGCGGTCACGGTCGGCGATACCGCCGCACACTTCCTGGGCATCCCGGTGGTGGGCGTCAAGTACACCTACACCGTCATCCCGGCCCTGTGCATGACCTGGATCCTGTCTTACATTGAGCGTGCCATCGACAAGATCACCCCGGCTGTCACCAAGAACTTCCTCAAGCCCATGCTGATCTTCCTCGTTGCTGCTCCCATTGCGATCATCGTGGTCGGCCCGGTCGGCATCATGATCGGCGAGGGCATCTCCGCCTTCGTCTACTTCGTGCAGGCTAAGCTGGGCTTCCTGGCTGTGGGCATCATGGGCGCCCTCTGGCCCCTGCTGGTCATCACCGGCATGCACCGCGTGTTCACCCCCACCATCCTGCAGACCATCTCCGAGACCGGCATGGAGGGCACCGTTATGCCCTCTGAGATCGGTGCAAACCTGTCCCTGGGCGGCGTGTCCTTGGCCGTTGCCTTCAAGACCAAGAACAGCGAGCTGCGCCAGACCGCTCTGGCCGCTGCTTCCTCTGCTCTGATCGCCGGCACCACCGAGCCCGCCCTGTACGGCGTGGCCGTGCGCCTGAAGCGCCCCCTGATCGCTTCCCTGATCACCGGCTTTGTCTGCGGCTGCCTGGCCGGCATGGCAGGTCTGGCCAGCCGTTCCATGGTGTCGCCCAGCGTTCTCACCGGTGTGCAGTTCATCGACCCGGCCAACCCCGGTGTGAGCATCGCCTGGATCGCCGGCATCTCGGTGCTGTCCATCGTGCTGTCCTTTGTGCTGACGCTGGTGATCGGCTTTGAGGATCTCCCGGAAGAGGAGTGATCCCCATGTCTGATTACAAACTGCCCGAAAACTTTCTCTGGGGTGCTGCCATTGCGGCCAATCAGGCCGAAGGCGCTTACAACGAGGGCGGCCGCGGCCTGAGCAACATCGACATGATGCCCCACGGTGTCCACCGCATGGAGGTCAAGCTGGGCGGCACGCCCCACCCGACGCTGCAGGCAGGGGAGTATTACCCCAGCCACACCGGCGTGGACTTCTACCACCATTACAAAGAGGACATCGCCCTGATGGCAGAGCTGGGGCTGAAGGTGTTCCGCACCTCCATCTCCTGGTCCCGCCTGTACCCCCACGGCGATGAACGGACCCCCAACCCGGAGGGCGTGGCCTTTTACCGCAATGTGTTCCAGGAGTGCCGGAAGTACGGCATTGAGCCGCTGGTCACCCTGTGCCACTTTGACATCCCCATGGGTCTGGTGGAGCAGTACGGCTCCTGGCGCAGCCGCAAAACGCTGGAATGCTTTGCCCGCTACGCCGAGACCTGCTTCAAAGAATACTCCGGCCTTGTGCACTACTGGCTTACCTTCAACGAGATCAACATCCTGCTGCACAGTCCCTTCTCCGGGGCAGGCATCGCCTTCCAGGAGGGCGAGAACCGCAGTCAGGTGATCTATCAGGCGGCCCACCATGTGCTGCTGGCCAGCGCCACGGCCACCCGCCTGGCCCACCAGTACGACCCCGCCAATCAGGTGGGCTGCATGCTGGCCGGCGGCAGCTTCTACCCCTACTCCTGCAACCCGGAGGACGTCTGGGAGTCGGTGCAGAAGGAGCAGGAAAACCTGCTCTTCATCGACGTGCAGGTGCGGGGCCGCTACCCCGGCTACGCCCGCAAGCTGTTTGCGGAAAAGCAGGTACAGCTGCACACCGAGCCCGGCGATGACGCCCTGCTGCGGGAGAACACCGTGGACTTCATCTCCTTCAGCTACTACGCCAGCCGCTGCGTGGCGGCCAGCCTGGAGGGCAAGGCCGTGAACGACGGCAACGTGGTGCGCTCGGTGAAGAACCCCTATCTGCAGACCAGCCAGTGGGGCTGGGCCATCGACCCGCTGGGCCTGCGCATCACCATGAACCAGCTGTACGACCGCTACCAGAAACCGCTGTTCCTGGTGGAAAACGGTCTGGGTGCCCACGACACGGTGGAGCCTGACGGCAGTGTCCACGATGATTACCGCATCGACTACCTGCGCCGTCACATCGAGGCGGTCAAGCAGGCTGTGTCCGACGGCGTGGACCTGATGGGGTACATCGCCTGGAGCGGCATCGACCTGGTGTCTGCCTCCACCGGCGAGATGAGCAAGCGGTACGGCTTCGTCTATGTGGACAAGCAGGACGACGGTACCGGTACGCTGGCCCGCAGAAAGAAAGATTCCTTCTACTGGTATCAGAAGGTCATCCGCTCCAACGGCGCAGACCTCTGAGCGTTTTCCTCCGTTTCATAAATGCGAAAAGCCGCCCCGCAGGCACCGGAAGTTCCGGCCTGCGGGGCGGCTTTTGCTGTGTGCGGTGCGCCGTGCGGCCGGTCAGCATGGCCGCAACAAGCCGTTTTATCAGGATTACTCCTTCCGCAAGGAGTACATGAGCGTGGGAAATCTGGTGCAGGTTGTCAAGAAAAAATGTGTAGAAACGCATGATTTGTGAAAATATTCCAAAGTCTGAATTGGATATTTTGCACAAATCACAAGAATTTGTTGCATAAAAAAGAGAAACTGTTGCGGACGTGAAATGATGCGGTTGCGGTACTGGTGCAGAGTGTGCGGATTGTTGCGGAAAACCACTTTTTGAGGAACGGAATTTCTGGCAAAGAACCGGCTGGAATTTCTCCTGCCGCCCTGCTGCAGACGAAAAAAGCCCCCGGAAACCTGCGTCTCCGGGGGCCTTGCCCGCTACCTTATATAGGGCAGTCGGCGATCACTGCTTCTGCTTCAGCCGGGCCATGTAGCTGTCGGCGGCCACGGCGGCAGCGGTGAAGCTGTTGTTCTTCCACCAGCTGATGAGCGCGGCCACGGTGGTGATGCCAGCGGTGACCAGCTGCTCCACGGTGGTGCTCTCAATGGGCAGCACGGGCTTGCCCATTGCGCTCAGCACCTGATTGGTCAGGGCCAGCAGGAGCACAGCGGTGCGGGCCAGGGTAGCGGCGGAGATCTTGTTGCTCAGTTCCATAAATCAGTTCCTCTCTTTCATTCGTTCATGGTTCTCAAGGTCGGCGATGCGGTGGTTGGCCACCTTCATCTGCTCTTCCAGAATGGGCACGCGGCGGGCGAAATTGTTGTGCTCGCGCACCTCGCGGGTCAGCTCTTCGAGCTTTGTGTCGGTCACGGCCTGACTGCGGCTGTTGGCGATCAGCACCCCGATCAGGGTCACGGCACCGGCGATCAGGGCGGACAGGATGCTTTCCATTGGATTCACCTCCTTCTTAACCTGTCCAGCGGCTTTTGGCGGGGCGGGTGTCCACATGGACCCAGCCCACAGCCCGTCCGGCCCGGGGCGGGTACCGGCCGATGCCGCCGGTGCCGGGCAGGCAGGTCTCTGCATAGGCGGCCAGCTGCTCCACCGGGATGCCCTGCACCCGGATGTCGGCAGCGCGCCCATACAGATGCTGGCTGTAGGCGGCTCCGCCCACGGATCTGTTGTGAGCGGCAGTGCGGTAGCCGCTGGTGATGACTACGGGGCGGCCGAAGTGGTCGCGGATCTTCTGCAGCAGGGCGGCAAGGCTGCTGTCCACGAACACAGGGTCCGAGCCATCTTTGCAGGCAAACTCGGCCACGGTGAAGTTTGCGCTCAGCTTCCGGGTGCCGTCCCGCGTGCGGGACCAGGCTTCAAGCATCGGCTTCCACCTCCGCCAGCAGGGCTTCCACGGTGCTGCGCAGACGGGCGGGCACCTCGTCCAGCGTCT
>OGGS01000517.1_pt1 | contig 37859 bp, 36 predicted proteins | sample 1571281 | NCBI WGS metagenome assembly OGGS01 (sample SAMEA2582042, study PRJEB24529) | metagenome | biome: Human gut stool | place: China | collected 2011 | reverse complement strand
ATAAAAAAAGACTAATTCCTAAACTTTACAGGAATTAGTCTCTATAATTTATTGATTGATTTACGTATTAATTTATGTATTAATTATTAATTCATTAATATGCTCTACCCCCTCAGGATATGCCACCTAAATATCTTTATATCTATACATTACAAAAATTGCTGCATAATATGTGCTACTTCAGATAAATGGAAACGTTTTGCCCTATCAGACCTCGCCACAAAAACTAATTGACGGAAACAAAGTTTCGATGCAAGAGGATAGAATTTAACCTTATCGTCATCCCCCTTGCTATTAAGAGTATTCGGTAAGAATGTAATACCATAATCATCTTCTACCAAGGACCGGCATGAATCTAAAGTTTCAGCGCCAATTACGGCTTTTGGCACAAAGGATTCCGCTTGGCATAGACGGTTAACCAACGTCCGCAATTTTAGACCTTCTCTTAGCAAAATAAACGGAAATGCTCCAAAGGGTGCAATTTTTCGAATTCCATCACTGGTCATGAGAGAATCTGCAATATCTATGGCCTTCTTGTTTTCCACACTAATGGCCAATAAAATCTGCTCATCTAAAACGGGATAACTTTCAAGGTCCTGAGAATAAATCGGCGTTGGAAATAATCCTACATCTACTAAGCCATCACAAATTTGCTGTTCCAAAAAGTGAGATTCTCCCTCTACAACATGGAACTCCCAAGTAGGTTCAATCTGTTGAAAGCTTTTCAATGTTTTCCCAAGCATATGATGTCCATAGAATTGAGACAAGCCGATACGCACATGATAGGCTACATCTGTGCCTTGATTAATGATAGATTGCGTTAAAGCCTCCACCTTTAAAACTAACGGCATGCCCTCTTTTGCAACTTGTAACGCCGCAGCAGTTGGCACGACTTTTGTGCGATCACGAACAAACAACGTAACTCCTAGCTCTGCTTCAATACGACGAATCCCCTGACTCAACGCCGGCTGAGAAATATATAATTTTTTAGATGCCTTTGAAAATGATGCCATCTCAACGATGGTACTAATATATTTAATGTCTTTTATGTCCATATACAAGTCCTTATAACTATGTCCGTATACAAGTCTTATAATAAAACATTATTTCTATTATAGCCATACATTACTAAAATATATGTTACATATACATGAGGAAAAATAAAAATACCAAGAAATTTAGTGTCTTACAAAGCTAAATTTCTTGGTATGTCTTATAAGGTAAACGAACTACATATAGGATGCGATAGAGCCGCATTCTATTACAGCCCTTTTTAATTTTTAGATCACATTAAGGATTTAAGTACATCCAATACTTCTTGAGGTAATTCGTTTTTATGACCTTTAAGTTTTTCCACATAGTCATAACGGAATTCGAAAGCTTGGTGTAATTGGTGATGGTATTCACGTACTTCGAATGGAGGTTCAAAACCTGGTACCTCTACATAGGAAAGATTTTCGTATTCACAGAATGGTTTGAATTCCAATGTACCTTCCACCAAACGCTCCAACAAATCAAGAGTAACTTCTTTAGGAATTTTATTTTCCAAGAAGAAGCCTGTGTTCATGATGTAGCATTCAACGCCACATTCGCAGAACAATTTTTTATAGCTTTCATAGTCACGAACCAATGGATATGTACGGAATGGATTTGCGTAAGGTTCGATAACGAGTGCATTTGGATCGACATGAGCATCCAGTTTTTCCGCTGTAGAACGACGAGTTGCCAGCGTTGCACCCATAGTAGATGCCAATACTGGATCATCAATTTTAAGAATAGGTGGCAAAGTTTTATCTTTCATAAGCCATACTATGGCATTAACAGGTTCACCAACGTAGTTTACGCGATTATCTGTCCAGAATTGAGATTTGATAGCACGACCATTGCTATTACGCACATCTTCGGCCAATACAACCTTGCGACCATCTTCATCCATTGTTACGCCTACGTTTTGTAGTGTTAACAAGAATTCATTAGCAGGATGTTCCACAGGATAATCTTGCATTTTATCGAAGTATGTAGGTTCAAGAGCAATAGAACTCAAATCGTTTGTATTGATAACATACGCATCGTCATGCAAGATAGAAATATCATATCGACCACCATGTTTTTCATGAGTCAATGTGGATTTACCGGAACCGGACAAACCGAATACACCGATAGTATATGTTTTACCACCTTCAAGGTTGTAACGTTTCATACCGCCGTGGCATGCAACATAGTCGAAGCGGTTTGCCAAGGACCACGCAAGTGTAAGCGTACCTTTTTTATGCTCCCCGAAGTAGCGCATACCAAGAATCATGGCACAGTTATGAGCAGGGTCAAAAATAGCAAGACCACCTGGATGACCTGGCACAACATAGTCAGGATCAGAGTAAATATAGATGTCGCCTTCCGGAATGTCCACACTATCGTTGTAGAATTCTTTTACAGCCGCATCAAAGAACTTAAAGTTCATAAGCCAAGAATATAAAATAGACGCGTGATCTTTTGGAATCATCAAATGAGCACGAGCTGTGAATTTTTTATCAAGACCAACGATAGATTCCGCAGAAATCCACTCTTTATTGCGGCTATCATATACAGCATCACGTGCAATATTCGCGAGTTCAACTTCATCGATACCTTCGTCGCCAATAATGCGGCGAGCTTTAGCATAACGGCCAGTAGTTTTACCATCGTTTGTAACAAGAACCTTTGCATCAGCTGGCAAACCTTGCTCTAAAGGTTTAAATACTGGCATATCGAGGACGATAACACCTGGCTCTTCAGAGGCTAATTGATACGCTTGTGCCACAGATGTTACAGGAGTTACATTGTTCCCATAGAATGCAGTTTCAATTGTACTGCGCATCATAGAAAATAATGGGTTTGTTTTGATTTCACTTTGCTTCCAAACGCGTCTTGTCGACATAGTATCTAGATCCTCACCTTTAAATATATTAGTAATTTCTCTTGTAAAAGTAATGTTGTACATGAAAACACTGCTAAGGCAAATACTTTCATTATTTTCTATTTTACCCTTTTCGATCAAATTTGTATACATAAAACAAATGATTTATAGGAAATTAATGTATGTTTATTTTGAATTAGTGCAACACATTTGGTCAAACAAAAGAGACGAGGTCCAAAGCCCTCGCCTCTTTTCAAGGTTTAAAAGTACAATTATTTCTTGTCTTTATTGATAAATGCGTCGATTTTACTAATTAGATCATCTACCTTAAAATCGCCGCGTTCTGCCATCATCTTGATTGTTGCCACCTTAGCCATTACTTTTACCATAGGTGTTTTTAATTTCTCAAACTTAGGATTTAAAGAAATCAAATGATCTACAATTTCTGGGCATTGTTTAATTAGATTAGATAATGTCGTTTTCTCATCGATATGGAATCGACCATCCGCATCAGTTGTTAACGGTTCTTCTTCTACCTCTTCAGCAGCCTCTTGAGCCAAAGATTTTTCCTTACCACCATCGCCTACAAAATCAGTTTTATCCCAAGTCAACAATGTACGGGAACCTTCCAGCTCACGGATATGAGTGCAGTCTTGCATCATTTCCAATACGCCGCGGAATTTACCATTTTCATCGCGCACCGCTGTGTAGATAACATAGATGAACAAGCCTGGTTTATTGATCCAGAATTCCGCTTGGCTTTGCTCGCCAGAACGGAACTTCTCTACAATTTCCTCTACTATATGAACAGATTTTGCTGGGTGACAATTCTTCACCTCACGGCCGATAACGTTCGCACTGCGAGGGAAAATACGATGTGGTGTATCGCTGTAGAACTTAACTAGTTCATTTTCATCTACATAGGATAAATCTACAGGGAGATGACGGAACAACAAATTAATTTGCTCTAATGTCAATTTGCCTGTGGCTACATCGAGGACTGCATCCTTTCCTAATGGTGCACCACCAACAGGACCTACATATTTAGATAACAAGCCCGCTAAATCATTTAAGAATTCATTAGATACAGCACCACTTTGAGCTGAATTATTACCATTCAATTGGGCCGCAGAATCATTGATACCTGGCACTACATATAAACCTGGCGCTTGAATAATGGCATAACCAATTTCATGGTCATTTTTGCTCATCCGAACAAATTCTTCATCACTTAACAATTTATAAGAAGTTGGCAATAAGACTTCTAACTCTTTAGAATTCAAATCACGCAATTTTGCCAAGGTTTCTGGCACAGACGCTAGGAATTCTTCGTATTTATCTTCCCGAAGCAATGCATAGGATGCAGAGATAGAATCTCGCACAGCATCATCAAAGGTCCACATAATGCGCGTTGGACGGTCAAAGCCGTGGTCCTCAAGCATTGGATAAAGTTGATTTTGCTTACGAGATAGATGTGTTCTCCATTCTGCTAAGGAATCAAAAACGCCGAGCCACGGATTTTTGATAAACTTCTCTTGTTTCAATAATTCATCCGCTTCTAGAGCTACCTTCTCAACAGCGTTAATTTCTTCCAAGTATGCCCACAACGGATGATTTTCAGGGTACTCATTTTCGGCACGTACCAAAACGCCATCAAATAGATCTAAGAGATCATCCATTTTCTCTAGGATTTCTTCGTCCTTGTAAACACCTTTCAAGCTTTGCTCTGCATAGGCAAACTCATCAGGTGTACAAGTACCTAGTTTCTCTTTTAAAATGCGATTGCCCTCTTCTAAGGACAATTTACCATCTAAATAATCTTCTTTAATGGACACAATAATTCTGTAACGTTCATTGTTAATATCTAGCTTTTGTTTTAATGGATTCATATGCTTATACCTCCACGGGCTAATCTATAATTATATTTTTATTATACCATTTTGAAAGTAATTTTCAGTTGCTACAGATACAATTTTGATTTATTTTTAAAATTTACGAATCCAATGTTATGAAAGTGAATAACCTTACTTTATTTTTTAGAATATTTTGGCATACAAAAACTGCACTCCAAAAATTGTGTCCAATTTTTGGAGTGCAGTTCTGTATGAGTGCCTTTGATTAGTTTTTAAAATCAATATATTCAGTTTTAGAAGATGCTACAGGTTTACCATTAGAATCTGTGGCAGGACTAAATCTCCATTTAGAAATAGTATCAACAATGGCTGCATCAAGAGCACTAGAGCCACTAGATGAGACAACTTCAACGTCCCCTACAGAACCATCTTCCTTGATGGTAAAACGTATATCTGCACCATGAGCAGCTTCACCATAGGCAGCGAGCAATGCTCGGTCAATAGGTGGTGTAGCTATAGCTACTGGTGGATCATATGGAGCTGCCAACACAGAAGCTACCATACTCATTACAAACAATGAGCTTAAGATAATACAACGCAACACTTTATTCATCGTTTTCTCCTTATTTAGCTTTCACAGCTTGCTTAGGCAGAGTAATTGTCATCCCAATAATGGATTCGTGTGCCTTTTGATCTGTGCCAATAGCAGGTGTGAATTTCCACTGTAAAATTGCTTTTTTTACTGCTTCGTCAACTGGAGCATAGCCAGAAGAACGCTCAACGAAAACATTTTTAACATTACCTTTTTTATCAATCAAGAAGCGTACGCGCATATCAGGCGCTACCGTAGCGGTTTTAGGAATCTCAGGCAACTCAGGTTTTACAATAGTAACCTCACGTGGAGATTCTAAAAACTTCGCCGCATCGGCTGTATAATCACTTACCATGCCAAAAGATGCAACAAGTACACCTGCAGCAGCGTATCGGAATAATTTATTCATAAGAAGCCTCCTTATTAACCTTTTGTCTATGCATAATATCATACTAAATAAAGATGAATATTAAAAGAATAAATTCTTATTGATAAAATTTCTCATTTATGATATATTGAATTCAAGATAACTGTCCGGACTCACATATCTAGTTGATATGACAAAAAACTACACAAAGGAGGTTCATCATGAGACGTAGAAAGCGTATTCAAATGAAGGTCATGATGGTACTTGGTATTGTTGCCCTCGTTGGGCCTAACCATCTACAAGCACTTATTCCCTAGATTATTTTGACCTTAGCAGAAGACCGTATAACTGCCACTAGCCGCTACGTTAGTAGCGGCTAGTTTTCCGTTTAAATTCAGAGAGATATTTTCCTTCTTCAAATTATTTCATTATTAGAACAAAATATGTCCCTCAAACAAAGTCATTAATGTTTTTAAATTTAGTATCTATAAAAAGGAGACTTATTATGAAATTTAATCGAATTTTATTAGTCGTCGTATCATTAGCACTTATAGTATTTGCCCTTGCAGGCTGCGGAAAAGACACAGCCCAAGATAGTCAGAAAAAACTTAATGTCGTAGCTACAACGACGATGTTAACGGATTTAGTAAAAGAAATCGGCGGTGATCATGTAACCGTACAAGGTCTCATGGGACCTGGTGTAGACCCTCATCTATATCAAGCTAGCGCAGGCGATGTAACCGCTATGTCTAAGGCAGATGTTGTAGTATACAACGGCATTCACTTGGAAGGTAAAATGGGTTCCATTTTCGATAATCTAACAAAGCAAAATAAAGCGACCATCCGCGTATCTGATGCCATTGATCCAGCTACATTGCTCGACTTTGACGAAGAAGATGGTGTAAAAACAAAAGACCCTCATATTTGGTTTGACGTTGCTAACTGGAAACTAGCAGCAAAAGCAGTATACGAAGGTCTTGCGAAAGCCGATCCGGCTCATAAAGAAGATTACAAAAAACGCTATGACGCATATCTTACTAAGTTAGATGAAACCGATGCGTACGTTAAAGCTCAAGCAGAATCTATTCCGAAAGAATCTCGCGTACTTGTAACAGCTCATGATGCATTCCAATACTTCGCTCGCGCATACGGCTTTGAAGTAAAAGGTTTGCAAGGTGTAAGCACTGCTACAGAAGCAGGCACACAAGATGTGAATGAACTGGTTCAATATATCGTAGACCACAAAATTAAAGCGATTTTCGTAGAGTCTTCTGTACCACATAAAACAATTGAAGCCGTTCAAGAAGCAGCTAAGGCTAAAGGCTGGAATGTTGCCATCGGTGGCGAATTATATTCCGACTCTCTCGGTTCTGAAGGTACTGAGGGTGGCACATATATCGGTATGGTGAAAGCTAATATTGATACAATTACCAAAGCACTTAAATAATCATTTATTAGAATTTCTTAATTAAATACAACAAAGTAAATTTACTTATACTAAATTAGATTAACTTAAGTTTACTTTGTTATTGTAAGTACAAGTGCTACTAGCAACTTTCTGCTAGTGGCACTCATTAATACAAGGAGGTTTCCATGGAATGGGCCGTTGAAGTTGAAGATATGACCGTAGCATATACGACAAAACCCGTATTATGGGACGTAGATATGAAGGTACCCATCGGTTCCTTAGCGGCCATTGTCGGCCCTAATGGTGCCGGTAAGTCCACATTATTAAAGGCCATGCTCGGCCTACTAACAGTTATCTCAGGAAGTGTAAAATTTTATATCGATCACCACTTAGCAATGGACATAAACGATTACAAAAAAATCGCCTATGTCCCTCAAAGTGGTAGCGTAGACTGGGACTTTCCCACTACCGTACTAGATGTAGTACTCATGGGTCGTTATGGTCATCTAGGTTGGTTCAAGCGACCTAGCAAAAAGGATAAGGAACTCGCCCTCTCCATGATTGAAAAAATGGGCATGAGCGACTATGTGGATAGACAAATTCGCCAGCTTTCAGGGGGACAACAACAACGCGTCTTCCTCGCAAGAGCTCTCGTCCAAGAGGCAGATATTTACCTCATGGACGAACCATTCAAGGGCGTCGATAAAACAACAGAACATGCTATTATTTCGCTTTTACAAGAAATGAAAGCTCGAGGCAAAACGGTTATCGTCGTCCACCACGATTTAAATACGGTGCCCCAATATTTCGATTGGGTAACGATGGTAAACAAACAAACTGTCGCCTATGGACCCGTAGCAGATACATTTACGGACGAAGCTATTGAGCGCACTTACGGCAAGGGGAGGATTGTATGACCATACTCCAATCCTATACGACGCAAATGGTACTGCTCGGCACGGCATTATTAGGCCTCGCTAGCGGTATCGCTGGTACCTTTGCGGTACTTCGCAAGGAAAGCCTCATCGGTGACGGCCTATCTCATGCGGCACTACCCGGTGTGGTCATTGCCTTCTTGCTGACGGGCATCAAGGACATCGAAGTTCTCATCGCAGGTGCTGCCCTATCCTCTATCACTGCGGCTTGGCTCATTACCATCACCGTAGAAAACAGCAAAATCAAATTTGATGGCGCTTTAGCGACCATACTCTCCGCTTTCTTTGGGCTTGGTATGGTATTGCTCACCTATGTACAAAGCTTAAACAATGCTGGTCAAGCAGGGCTTTCAAAATTTATATTTGGACAGGCAGCCACCATATTAGCGCGCGATGTGTACATCACATCTGCAGCGGCGCTCATCATCATCGTATTAACCGCATTATTCTGGAAGGAGTTAAAGCTCATCTCCTTCGATGTGGAATACGCCAAAACACTACAAATTCCCGTCACTTTCACCCTTATTTTATATCGTTCATTATTGATCATGACCATCATCATCGGTATTCAATCGGTAGGGGCTATCTTGATTAGCTCTCTCCTCATTGCACCCGCCGTTGGGGCAAGACAGTGGACGAATAAACTGGGCACCATGTGTATATTAGCAGGATTATTTGGCATGATATCCGCCATCGGCGGTACTATCTGGAGTACATCGGTCCCAAAATTACCGACAGGTCCAGCTATCATCGTCATTTTATCGATTCTCGTATTATTGAGTCTCATCTTTGCTCCTAACCGAGGTATGCTGTGGCAGTTCCGTAAAAATAGACAGTCAAAGCACGCATTATTGTTAGAAACCACAAGGGATTCCAAATCCAAGGCACAGCAAAGTATTTACGTAGCAGAGGACGCACAACCTCGCATAGGAGGTGCCCCATGACAGTTCATACAGAGATATTGCTCATTGCCATTGCGGTATCCATCGCATGTGCCATCCCTGGGGTCTTCCTCGTATTGCGTCGCATGTCCATGATGGCCGATGCCATTACGCACACCGTATTCCTCGGCATCGTGCTCGCTTTCTTTATGACGGAAGATTTAAACTCTCCATTTCTACTCGTCGGGGCTACCTTAGTTGGTGTAGGCACCGTATGGCTTACAGAAATGATACACAATACGGGGCTTGTCAACGAAGATGCGTCTATCGGCATCATCTTCCCGCTTCTATTCTCTATCGCCATCATTCTAGTCAGCCTATACAGCGGTAACGCTCATCTCGATGTAGATACAGCATTACTCGGCGAAATAGCCTTTGCCCCCTTTGATCGATGGATTGTGAACGGCACCGACTTGGGGCCTGTATCGCTATGGATTTCTCTAGGCGTGGCGATCATCAATTTAATATTAGTCATGCTGTTCTACAAGGAATTGCAACTCTCCACCTTTGATCCGCTACTAGCGGGACTCTTCGGTTTTATGCCAGCCCTCATCCACTACGTGCTGATGACCATGGTATCCCTCACCGTTGTGGCCTCGTTCCAAGCGGTAGGCGCCATTCTCGTCATCGGCCTTATGATTGGGCCTGCGGTCATCGCTTATTTATGGACGGACTCTGTGAAAGCCATGCTTACTAGCAGTATCATCATCGGTATTATCTGTGCTGTCATTGGTACGGAAGTAGCTTTCACCATGGACGTATCCATCGCGGGTTCTATTGCAACCACCATCGGTATCGCACTGATTATCGCTGTTATCGCAACACCGAAGACAGGCTATATCGCCACATACCGTCGTCAACGTCACTTACGTCGCCACTATCGGGAAACGATGATGCTATGCCATATTTATACACATATGGATACACCTATCGCGCACGTTGAAAACGGCATCGGTACCATTCATGAGCATTTGAACTGGAGGCCTGATTATACTCATCAAGCTGCTTCACAGCTAAAGAAACAAGGTCTATTATATGTGACAAATGGACACTACGTGCTTACTGATAAGGGTATAGCACAGGTTAAAGAGATTATTTAAATACAATACCAATACTTTTCCCAACAAAAAGAAGCTGAAATCAATGCTGTTCTGCAAAGATTTCAGCTTCTTTTATTTTAACTAATAGTCTTACATCCTATTAATAACTGGATTCACGTCAATGACTATCTATAACAAATAGTATCAACACTATAATAAGCTCAACGCAATCACAAAGAATCCTATTAATTAATAATAGCTTCTAATGGAATTACATGAGGTAGCCCATTGTCATCCATATAAATTTTCGTTTTAACACGGTATACATCTTCCATCATGGCTTCTGTAAAGATGTCTTGCGGCGCGCCTTGAGCGTATACTGTACCCTCTTTAAGCACGATGATTTCATCTGCGAACATAGCCGCCAGATCAAGATGATGCAATGTTACGAGTGTTGTAAAATCATTTTCTTGAGTCAGATTTTTAAGCAATGTTAACAAGTCAAATTGCTTGTGCAAGTCTAAAGCACTTGTCGGTTCATCAAGAATTAAGATTTTAGGTTCTTTTACAAGGGCTTGCGCCATGAACACAAGTTGGCGTTGACCACCGCTGAGCTCCATGATGCTGCGCGATGCAAAGCGCTGTAAGTTCAACCGTTCCAATACCTCTTGTGTGGCTGCAATATCCTCATCACTTACGCGGAAGGACATGGAGCCCATGCGCCCTAGCATAACGACTTCAAAAACAGATAGATTGACTTTACAGTCATTATCTTGAGACAAATAGCTCACTGTACTACTAAAATCCTTTGTAGAATATTGAGATACAGGTTTACCATTAACGGAAATCTCGCCCTTGCCTTTCAAGATACCCATAATTGTTTTTAAAAGTGTAGATTTACCAGCACCGTTAGTACCAATGAGCGCAGTCAATTTACCTGTTTTAGCAGCAAAATCAACGCCCTTTAAGATTTGTCCGTCTTCCGTAGAGGAATAACCAAAGGTTAGATTATGAACTTCAATCATTTGAAATAGCTCCTTTTCCTAGTTAATACCAACGAGAAGAAGAAAGGTACACCGATGATTGCTGTCACAATACCGATTGGGAACATCGCCCCAGGAACGAGCATCTTACTCGCAATAGATGCGAGAGACAAAATCGCCATGCCACATACTGCAGATAACGGTAAGAAATACCGTTGATCTTCACCTACAAGCATACGTGCAATATGTGGTCCTACAATACCGATAAAACCAATGGTTCCAACGAAAGAAACAGCAACGGCTGTAATGATGGAGATGAAAGCAAACACTTTTACTCGTAAGCTTTCAACATTAACACCAAGACCAGAAGCCTTTTCATCGCCTAATTTTAATGCTGTTAAACGCCAAGATTCACGCATCATAAGCGGAAGCATGATTGCTAGCACGATAAAAACAATAGAGATGTTCACCCAATTTGCCTTAGCTAAACTCCCCATCGTCCAGAACACGATGTTTTGAAGGGCCTCAGGAGATGCCATATATTGCATCAAGGATTGAAGCGCTTGAAACAAGAACATCATGCCGATACCAGCGAGAATCATCGTTTCAGAGGAGAAGTTCTTAATCTTATTGATGGAATAGATAAAGAAGCTCGTCAAACTAGCAAATACAAAGGCGCCAAATGGAACCATAAAGACACCTAAAAACTCTAATGCACTAGCGCCTACAACAACCATAAGAGATGCACCGAAGCCAGCCCCTGCGGATATACCTAGTGTATATGGGCTAGATAACGGGTTATCAAGAATAGTCTGCATGCCAGCACCAGCAATGCCCAAAGAAGCACCTACGAGCAATGCCATAATGGCCGTCGGAAGACGAATCGACCAAATGATAACATATGCGTTTTTGGAAACCTCTGCTGGGTCTGTTAATGCGAGCCATACATCACTTAACGTAAGTGATGCAGGACCTACAATAATATCGGTAACAAAACTTACCGCACAAATGATCAGACCAATGATAATAAACATGAGCTTTTTATAGCTCTGTTTCTTATAATCGTACTGATTGTTAGTTTCTGTCACTACGAAAAACTCCTTTTTAGTTCAAATGCATAAACCAAACGCCACCGTAAGAGAATGGAAGGAATTTATCATAGAATTCCTTAAGTGTGCCTTCAGGATCTACATCCTTGAATTCCTCAGGATAGAATGTTTTAGCTAAGTATTCGAATACTGCAACGTCATATACTTCACGAGGTAAACCATGGTGAGTAGAGAATACGTTTTTAGATTGAACGGCTTTCAATTCAGGCCAGCCTTGACGTTCTGTAGTGAAAGCTTTCAACAATTCTTGAGATTTAGCTTCATTTGTATCAAAACCTAAACGCATGGATGTAGGTTTCTTAGGCCAGTAGGATCCGATGATCATTATAATATCTGGGTTTCTTTCTAAAATAAATTCTGGGTTAACAGGGCCTGCTTTTTGAACTACATCTTTTGTAATAAGGTCGCCACCAACTTGCGTTGCTAATGCGCCCCATGCTACGTTTGCACTATACGCAAAACCTAAACCTTCTGGACCTTCGTTACCTGTTTCAATGTAAACAGTTGGTTTTGGTTTATTGATTTTACTAATACGGTCCATAACTCTATTTAAGCGATCAGTGTAGAACTTACTGATTTCTGCAGCACGCTCTTCTTTACCCAAAGCTTTACCGATAGCTTCGATAGATTTTTGGTGATTCTCAAGCTTTTCAGCATGGTAATCGATATAGATAGTAGGAATGCCAGCTGCATCGATTTTAGGTTTGTAATCAGCTTCATATTGATCTTTGAAATATAAAGGCATGAAGATAACATCTGGGTTTAAGGAAATTACTTTTTCCACATCAAATGTTTTATCATTTACGTTACCAATGAGAGGAATTTTTTCCAACTCTGGCACTTCAGATTTGTAGCGATCCCACATATCTGTACGCAATTTACTTAAATAAGGGTCAATACCAACAATAGTCTTAGCCACATCTTTGCCTTGCAACGCAGCCATAGTCAAGAACGCACCACCGGAAGCACTCAATTGAACTACTACGCGTTCTGCTGGTTTTTTCAAGGTAACCTTTTGACCAGTTACGTCTGTAATCTCAATTTGTTTGCCAGATTGTGCCGCATCCTTTTTCGTATCTGCTGGACCACCACAAGCTGTCATAATCATGCTCACAACTAGCAGGAGCACCGTGGCAAGATAAGCCATAAATTTCTTTTTCTTAACCATAGAATACCTCGATTCCAAACTTAATAAGTTCTAATAAACACAATATATAACAGCATTTATTGGGGTTTTACATCATCAGCTCCTTCACACACAACACAACCCTAATTCATATGCATAAACCAGATGCCACTATAAGAGAATGGCAAGAATTTGTCATAGAACTCTTTAAGTGTAGCTTCAGGATCTACATCCGCAAACTCTTCAGGATAGAAGGTTTTTGCTAAATATTCGAATACGGCTGCATCAAAGACTTCACGTGGAAGACCGTGGTGCGCAGAGTAAACTTGTTTATTTTCAACAGCTTTTAATTCGCCCCAACCTTGACGTTCTGTGGTGAAAGCTTTCAATAACTCTTGAGAAGATGCTTCGGTTGCTTCAAAACCTAAACGCATAGAAGTCGGTTTTTTAGGCCAGTAAGAACCCATGATCATGATAATATCTGGATTTTTCTCAAGTATAAACTCTGGATTAATAGGAGACGTTTTCTTAATAACATCCTTAGTGATGACATCAGCACCAGCCATAGTAGCTAATGCCCCCCAAGAGTAATTACTACTAAAGGAATTACCAAATTCTTCCGGACCATTCATACCAACTTCAAGGTAAACTGTTGGTTTTGGTTTGTTAATTTTACTAACACGATCGAGAACTCTTGTCACGCGATCCGTATAGAACTTGCTGATTTCTGCGGCACGTTCCTCTTTACCCAAAGCCTTACCTATGGCTTCGATAGATTTTTGATGACTTTCAAGTTTTTCAGCATGGTAATCTATATAAATAGTCTGGATACCAGCAGCATCCATTTTTGCTTTTGCATCAGACTCGTACTGATCTTTCAAATCTACAGGAATAAAAATAACATCTGGATTTAATGCCACAACTTGCTCAGCATTAAATGTTTTATCACCGATAGTACCAACTACTGGAATCTTAGCTAACTCAGGCATTTCGGTAGTAAAGTGTTTCCACATATCCGCCCTATAATCCTGCAAAGATGTATCCATGCCGGCAATAACCTTTGGCGTATCCTTACCCATAAGTGCGGAAATCGTAAAGAATGGACCACCGGCACCACTCCATTGCAAAACAACTCTCTCTGCTGGCTTTTTAAGCGTTACCGTACGTCCTGTTACGTCAGTAATCTCGATAGGCTTATTCATCTGAGACGAATCTTTCTTCGTCTCACTAGGACCTCCACATGCAGCGATAAGCATACTAACAATTAGGAGGAAAACCGTGGCTAAATACGCTATGAACTTCTTTTGTTTGAACATAAGTACCTCTCTTCTCTCAACCAAAACTATCACTATAAGTGCACATAAAAAGCCCGTTTCCCCACGAAGAGGAAACGGGCTGTCATCTCAGTTAGACTAACTACCACGCCTAATAAGCTAGCATATAGTATGAGCTTTCAACTATGCATAGCTAGTATAAATTCATCTATATCAATCCCCATCCCTGTCTCTCGCAGGTCAATTGGCAATTGTTAATTAGGCAGTTCTCCTGGCTCCAGTTTAACGTTACTTTGCGCCTTCCCAAAAACTTCAGTGACCGAGAGCATTTCACCCTCTATGCAAAGTACCTCGCTGTTACAGTGGCGTGACCGCTTTGGCTTGTACCAAATTCTCTATTAAGTCAATAGACACCTAACCCAATCATATGTGATTTTCCTCATCGTAGCATGAGGAAAATACAGTGTCAATAAACGTATAGGGGTAGTGCTATAGTCTAATCCGCATTTGATACCATTTAGCACCGCCATGATCAGACTCTGATTCACCTTCATTTACAAAGCCAAACTTGGCATAATAGGGAATCTTTTCCTCCTTACAAGTTAAAATAACGCCCTTTCGCTTTTCTTCTCTAGCCAGTTCTATGAAAGCCTCAATCAGTCTGCCTCCTACGCCACGGTTCCGATACTCAGGCATTGTATTCAGACCAAATATCATCTGCCAAGCTCCGTTTGGATTATGTAAGGAAGCATCTGCGAACATCTCATCAGTTAAGATTTCATCATCAGACACAAAACCATCGATAAAACCAATAGGTGTGTCTCCATCAAAGGCAATCAAAAAATGACCCGAGTAATACTTTAACCGTTCCTTAAAAGCCTCACGAGATGCAGCCTCTGCAGGAGGAAAACAAGTTGCTTCGATATGTGCAACTACATCTAAATCTGCGGTTGTCGCTTTTCGTATTAACATATTAATATCCTTCTTTATGTACTTATATATTTATTTTTTCGTATTCTTAGGTACATTGCGATACTGCATTGGTAAAGAATTCTCTTTTACTTTAAAGCCGTGTTTCTCGTAAAAGGTCGCATTCTTGCTGTCGCCAATCATAACATTGATATACAAATACGACTTGTAAGCATCTTTCACCATTTCTAGCAAATGTCCTGCAATGCCTTGACCTTGATAATCAGGATGAACCAGTACATAATTTATGAAACATACTAGCTCGCTATCGTCCATGACTCGGATAAGACCAACTAAACGATCACCATCCCAAGCGCTAATTACACGAGAAGAATTCATCAAAGCCTTGTATAAACGGTCAGGATACTTGCCTACCACCCAACGGACAGATAGAAATAAATCTGCTACTTGTTGGGGTGTAAAATTCTTTTCTTCCGTATACGTAATCGCCATAAAAGCTCCTCCAACGAATCCCGAGATATTCACTATCAAATAGATGGCCACTACCATTTAGATAAACTATGAAACTAAATAATCTCTATTGAACTAAATGGTCTCTATTAAACGAGCTCCCTACTCATATAGATAACATCATCCATAGGATTATGATAGTACGGCTCACATTCAGTAAAACCATGCTTCTTATACAGATGAATAGCTGCCTTCAATGGTTCTATTGTATCTAGCACCATTTCCGTATATCCAGAAGCCTTAGCATGATCCATAATACTTTCAATAAGACGATCACCTAAAGCATGTCCACGGCCCTCAGGACGCACATAGAGGCGTTTCATTTCACAGCGCGTATCACTATGTTGATAATAGTCCACCATGCCTAGCACCACTTCTTTTTTATCAATGGCTACCAATAATTCACCATTGGGCGCCGTATATTTCTCAGCAATATCCGCCAGTTCTTTATCTAAATTTTGAAAGGATAAATCGCGGCCAAGCCATTGTGTATACTCTGTAATTAACTCTTTCACTTGATCTAAATACGGTTTTCCATCAACAATCTTAATCATATAAACTCCATCAGTAGTAATTACTTTAACTTTCTCATCTCACGGATAAACGCCTCTGCCTCTTGCAAGTTCTTAGGAAATTCAAAATAAATGCAGCTTTCATGACCACAATAAGGATTTCGGAAGTCATAGCCGCTCAACAACAAATACTCGATAATCTTCCATTCTTTGTCATTAGATTTCTTAGGAGCCTTGAACTTCTCGTTCACAAAGTACATTTTACCTTTACAAGTAGGGCAGGTTTTATTTTTGTTAAATAACTCGTAGTTTGTGCCCTCCGACAAGGAGATCCGGCAATTTACACATACATTTTTATAGCCCATAACTATTTACTCCCATATGATTTATGCTGAAAGATAGCTTTTACAATCCCTTCACCAACAATATTGCCACCTTCCATGATAAGAAACTCTGCACCTGCCTGTATAGCAGAATAATCTACGGTCTCATATACAGGTAAAGCATTCGCTTGAATCGGTTTATCAAAGATGACATCTTCACCATCAATAAAGTTAATACCAAGATACTCCTCAGTGCCTTTTATAACGATGTGAGGATAGTACATTCCATAATTTAAATTCGGTGGACTCGTTCTCTTCTTACTGAAGAATGTAACGGTACAGCTAATAGTAAAATCTAAATTGCTCATATTAGACCTCATCGATTACATATACCATATCACCTTTAAAGTATATCCGAGGAAAAACTAAATTGCTCTATGGTAAGATTATCTAATCAATATAGAACCTTTTTAAAAATTTCCTTATCTTCTAAAACTATATTATATATTTTAACCAAAAAGACTTTTATAAAGCCCTATAATTTCTCGTGCGTATTTCACTGCACCAGGAAGATGCATTCGTTTATAGTAATCTCCTAATATTTCTGTATGATTTTTCAAAATATCAAATTCAATCATATACATAGCAATACTCGTTATAGAATATTTTCCTATCTCAAGTATAGTTGATTTATCTTCTATATCTAATTCCTCGCCTTTTGGAAATTCACCATCAGAATATTCTTCCCAAGTTTCATCACTGTATTGCCAAAAGGCTTTACTCCAAAGAATCAGTTCTTTACGATTGTATTCTATTAATTGCTCGAAAAATTGCACTAACTCTTTCTCAGAATATAACTTGCAATTAAACCCTTCTAATAAGAATTGCCTTTGATTCAATCGATTTCTTAGTTCTTGAATTTCTATACTTTGTAGTTCTTTATTAAAGTTATCGGCCCCTAATTCCTCTATAATATCTAAATATATAGGGCCATCTAAAAATTCTTTTAAAGTTTTCATATTCTTACGTCCTTACAGAATTAACACCTTCCATAATAAAGAACTCCGTATCTGCTTTTAGAACAAAGTAATTTACAATTTTAAAAACTAACAACATATTAACTCATATTTGTTTATCAAAGATGACATCTTCACTACCATAAAGTTTATACCAAAACTCAGTACCTTTTATAACGATATGAGGATAGTACATTCCATAATTTAAATTCGGCGGACTCGTTCTCTTCTTGCTGAAGAACGTAACTGTACAGCTAATAGTAAAATCTAAATTGCACATATTAGGCCTCATTCAACTACATATACCATATCACCTTTAAAGTATATGTTCATTATGCAGTGAACTGGATTCCCTTCGGTCCATAACCAACCTTGGAATACAGCGTGTCCCCAATTATAAGTCTCTGTAATGACCTCGAATTCACTTTCACTATACTCCTGTTGATACTGAGGTAACTCAATTCTTTTACCTGTGAAAGTATCTAGTATTGTATTATTAAACACGAGAATCTCAAAAAAATCTATATCGCACGTCTCAAACACAACTTTGGCTTTATGAGTCTGTTCAACACCATTCTCATAAGAGAATATATACTCAAAGGTAAGGATCAAATCATCATCTGCGTATTCTATTTTCTGTACCCTTGCATCGTGAAGAGAATATTTAAAATACTCGCCAAAAGACCGTGTTATCTTCATAGCCCCTCTATTTTCAAACAACTGTTTAAACAAAAATCTATAACTTAACATCAGTATACCAATTTTGGGTGACAATATAAAAGCCAATAGATATCATAATCTATTGGCTTAATTATTAAACTAAACACTAACAATTTCTTTTGGATTCCACCAGATTATGGCCGCCCGAGAGGAAATCAAACATTTATTATCCTTAGCCTTTGCTATGATATCCTTCTTAATTTGCTCCTCCGCATCAGTAGTTAAATCCCCATAATACTGTTCGTATATGATTTTTCGGCACTCGATTTCATCTTCCACAGTCCGCTCACATCTATAATCGATGACGCTTACATTAGGCGAACGTCCTTGTGAAAGCAACATATTATAGAGAATTTGGAACTCTTGTACATCAGATTTACTAGCTTCTCGAGGGTTCTTCCAATCAGGAATGCCTGCTACAATGGCACAATAGCCTTTAGAATATTGTTCCATTTGTAAAAGCCGGGGCCATACATCAGGAAACATCCAAAGCACAAGAGATACGGCTACAAGGTCAAACTGAAAATCAGGAGAACCAGCTTGGGGTAAGTCCTGAATTAACTCTTCAATAATATCGAAATTATCTACACCAGCCTCTTTGGCATTTTCTTTTAATACCTCTACCATCCCCTTGGAAGGTTCAATAGCCGTTACAGATTTAATATGTTGCGCAAAGGGAATGGTAAAGTAACCAGGCCCTGCCCCTATATCTAGCATAGTGGAATTAGAATTTAACACACCACTCAACGCAGTGTACACCTTACGACCAAAATCATAATCATTACTTTTACGCATAAGAGAAAAGTCATGAGCCCGCTTATCCCAATACTCTATTAAAGGATTCGCTCGGATACCTTTTTCACGATCGTAATAACCTTGCTTCCATTGCTCATTCCAAAAATTAAAATCAAGTGATTGTTGTGCCATAGGAAACCTCCTGATTTAGTATAAAGTTCTCATATTACGAATAAACACTTTCGCCTCATCTAAGTTCTGTGGAAACTAAAAATAAATATATCTCTTAAGCCACAAACAAGATTTCGGAAATCATAGCCACTTAATAGTAAGTACTCTATAATCTTCCACCCTTTGTCATTGAATTTTTTAGGAGTCTTAAGCTTCTCATGTAAAAAGTACATTTTTCCTTTGCGTGTAGGATAGGTTTTATTGATATTAAATGACTCGTAGTAGGTACCTGCTGACAAGGAGATCCTACAGTTGATACATACATTTTTATAACCGAAATGTATTTACGACTATTATAAAGTATATAAAAAAAGTATATTAATAATACTTTTACAGCAATGCTAATATCGATCAGTCCTATTCTAAATCATTTCAAAATATTAATTTCCACCAACTGGTAAATGATTACGTATGTGCTTTAAAAAAATATCTTTAAATTTTTTTAGAACCTCATCAGAAAAAGCGTTTATAATAAATAAATTTAACATTCTCCAACTAAAATTTTGATATTCTTTAACTATAAACTCTTCTATTTTTAGGAATAATTGTTCTTTTTTTTTATCATTTCGTTCATTTTTAATAGTGAAATACAAAGAGTTATAGTAATGCGGTAACCATTCAGATTTATTAGCCAGTTTAACAAACTGAAGTAAATTATCACCTTCAAGCAAAAAATTCAAATCGCTGATTGTAAAATCAAGTTGAACAAGTAACACAAAAAGTCCATAAGGCTCTCTCCCTTTGGTAGAATGTAAGTGCCTAAACTTCATTCACAAGGAGACAATCCCTATGGACCACTTACATTATACTGCAAATGAGCACAGAAAAGGACAACATCTTACATTTGAATGCCGTGTTTTGATTCAGACTCGACTCAAAGACGGATGGAGTCCTAACAGTATTGCCAAAGAAATCGGCTGCGCACCGAACACCGTTAGAAATGAGATCAAGCGCGGAGCTGTGTCACTATACAAAGGAAATATCCTCCGTTACAAAGCCACTGCCGGACAAGATGCTTATGAGCGAAATCGCCAGTCATGCTGCCGGCACTATGACTTTTTCGAGAAATCTAACTTCATCTCTTTTGTAGAGCAGAAGTTCTTCGAAGAAGGATGGTCACTTGATGCTTGTGTTGGCCGTGCCTTAGAGGATGAATTATTCACCAGAGATCAGATTGTCTGTACAAAAACACTTTATGGTTACATTAATCTCGGACTTCTTGGAATCAAGAACATTGATCTTCCGGAAAAACTTCGCAGATCACCTAGAAATCGCAGATCCATAAAAACAAGCGAATTCTCGGTCGGAGCATTGAGGACCGTCCGGCATCTGTAAATGACCGCAAGGAGTTTGGACATTGGGAAGCGGATTTCGTTATCGGCTCAAAAAATAATAACGATGATGCTCTACTAACCATGATTAAGCGAAAGACCAGGGAGTACTGGATGATTCGTGTCCCCGGTCGTGATCCGAACGGCGTCATGAATGCTCTGTCAACAGTTCGTTTTCAGTTTGAGGAACACTGGGATGATGTCTTTAAGACAATCACCACAGACAACGGTTCCGAGTTTTTGACACTGTCTAACTTGGAGACTCTGAGTAAAACACTGGTCTATTTTGCCCATCCCTACACATCCTGTGAGAAAGGATCTGTGGAGCGTCATAACGGATTAATTCGCAGGTTTATTCCGAAAGGAAAACGGATTGATAGCTATTCAGATGAGCAGATAGCTCAGGTCGAACTCTGGTGTAACGGGTTGCCAAGGAAACTTCTCGGATACCGAACACCGGATAAACTCTTCGAGGCCGAACTGGACAGAATTTACTCTTATGCGACCTGATGGACTATTTAGCTGATAATATTCAACTTGTTATTGCAATTTTCGTCTGATTTTATCTTTCTTTTTAGAAATATATTTGCTCCTAATGATGTATTAAAATTGAGTTTAGGTAAAATAATTAAGTAATCCGGTAATTTACGGAGAATCTCTTAAAAGACATTAGGAGGCAGAACACACTTAGACAACGTAGAATTGACAATATAAGCCTAATATTCGCACTCTAAATATAATTTCATTAGAAAATAATTTTACAACACTCCATATAAATAAAAATTATTCAAAGGAACCTGCCCATCCATACACAGAACATGACCTTATGCGATGCTTATTTAAGTTTGACTACAATATTGAGTTTAATATAGGATTAATTATTATGAATAATAAAGATTCCGAATATATTACTACAGGTATATATTTCGGTATTAAGTCCATCTTAAGAATTCATGACATGATTGAATAGTGGCAGTAAATAAAGGAAAAATATGAGAATAACGAAATCACAAAAGAAGCATTGGAAGATTGGAAGGTAAATTATCCCGATGGTCTAAAAAAAAAATTATGTTCCTTTTGAAGAAAGTAATCTCAAACGCTTTAATAACGATATTATATCAGTCAAAGTTCCACCGGAAATAAAATAAACACAGAAAAAGCACATAACTAAAAGATTCTATGATCTTAAAGACATGTGCTTTTGCTATATAATTTTTCGAATACACTTGACAAACGGGGAGTTAACGACTGTGTGATTTTCAATTTCATAGTGTAAACAAACTGCGAAATTAACTGCATTTTTTATAAACTGAGAATTTTTAATCCGACGATTCAAAGGAGCTTGTAATCAACTATTTCTTGTACAAATTTGCGCGCTTCTTCAAGTTTTGCCTCAGTTGCTAAATCGTAGTTTTCTAACACATGGTAAACCCAATCTTTCTTTTCTTTATTAACTGTTTTATCAAAGCATTCCATTTCGCCAACCGGAACGACAAATAGACCTGCAGATTTACACGCTGCTTCAACCCTTTCATATGCTGCAGGTTCCTTGTCGATAAAGCCCGCCTTACCTATTTTCTTTATCTGATTCCAAGCATTATTTGCAACACTATTTTTTGCATTCATACTGTCGTATATAATTTTCATATCTTCAGATAGCGTAACTCTGTAATCTATTCCAAAGGAATTGGTAATTGCCTCAAAATTCTGTCTGGAGTTTAATAGATCGAAATCACAAATGGCAACTACCGAAACATTCACTGCCTTTAACGCACTAACAACATCTTTAATGCGTGTTTTCCCTCCGCAATGAGTAAACAATATATCCGGAGCGATTTCATTTTTATGTTCATATATTGCATCCATAATTGCCTGATAAAATAAACAGTCGTAATCGCTTTCGCAAACAATAACTTTTTCATGGAATAATCCACTCAGTATATTAGAATATCGCAAAATAGGATTACCCCATAATTTCTTTATTTTATCGTTTTGAAGCACACTCATCCTGTTAATGTTACTATCCCGATTGATTCTGATAACTGTAACATTCTCACTATTGGTATCGAGCAGACCTTGTAAAAAATCTTCGCTGTGTGTAGATATTAGCAACTGTCGATTGTCTGGATTATTATTGGCAAGCATCTTGCCTAATAGTCTAGCCTGCGGGGGATGCAAAAAAGCCTCTGGCTCATCAATTAAAGTAATAGAATACTCAGATGTAAATGTGTCAAGTAAGATGCTGACAAAACTGCGCATACCATCACCCTGCTCTTGGAGTTTAGGCAATTTAGTAACTTGATTATAATACTCATCCTGATTTAAAATTGTAAAAGCTGTTTTGTCAGGGGCCTGTCCAGTATGTAGCGGAATTGTTTGCATATCATTGCGATTTACAATTAAATCAGAACCAAAAGCTTGACGAAAATAGTCCGACAACTTCTGTGCAAGCGATTCACTCTGATACAACTTGTAAATTGGATTCTGTTCCGGGTGGTAATCTCTATTTAATGCATTTGACGAAGTTAATCGCCCCTCTGTGCTGAGTCTCTTTATGAATAACATATGTAAATTGTTATAGAATGTACGGTTTTGCCAGTAAGTCTGTAAGCGTCTTTTATCAAAAGTCTCGCCGAACTCGAACATCTCATAATATCCCTGCTGATTCACATTAAAATGCTCTCTAAGAAATGTTGCTTGATCTATCGTTCCTAAAAAATCATATTCAATATCTTTTATAACAATAGTTGGGAGTGAATTTGATTCATCTAAACCCGTCTCGACATCTCTTAGCACTTGGCTCTTTCCACTATTATTAGCACCAGTGAATACAATAACGCTATTATAACTAATAGGTAATTGTGTGTCATCATTAAATTTGATGCTTTTGATAAATACTTGTGGCTTTTCTATAGTAGGTGTTCTGATATCTTCTAAATTTGTACTCATAAGTTCCTCCTTTGTACTACTTTCAACTTTCTATAATTGATATAACACGAAATCGACAAATTACAATTTGTTATTTTATATCCCTTTTCCTTTATGATATTTTCCATTTTCCATCTGAAAATTGAGTTAAAGATCCCATTTCTTCCGAAATCAGATTTCCTGTCTTATCTATAATCCGTATTTTTTCATAGTAAGAATAGTCATTGGTTATCTCATACTTCTCAACGCCTTCTTCTATCCAGATGCTAATGTAAATTCTATCACCATGTATACAAAGAACAGCTTCATTTAGTTCCAATTTTATTTCAAAGGCTTCGGGATAATAACATACAAAGCTTTCATCTTAACTCGTAATATGCACATCTTCTCCCGTTAACTCGATGTTATAAAGATTGACTTCACCAATAGATAAATCTGTTACTTTTTCTAATGCTACCCTTGGTGATACACGGTATAAGTTGGCTGTCTGATTTTCATAGTCTACTTGTAAAAAATAAATCATGTCATCATAAAATAAAGGCATTTGATAAACAACATTTCTCTTTTTCTCAAAAGGGACATATATTTTGTTCTCATATAAGTCATATAAATAAAGAACAGATTCCTGATAACCGACATTTTCCTGCCAATCTTTTAAATCCCAAGCATCTACGAAATCACTTAAGCCCTATGCATAGCGGTCTGTTCCATCTAATAAAGTTGGAATGATTCCTTTAACAATGGGCAATCGAATCATATCCATGTTGTCCTCCTAATTTTCTATATTATTTTCATAGGTCACCCATTAACTTCTCATTTACCTATCCCTACAAGCTGGAGGATACCTTTACAAGCAATATATAATCAGTCCATTAATAATACCACACTTTTGAAACCCATATTTTTCAGCTATCCGAATACTACTTTTTTGTTCAGGTACACATTCAATAACTACATGTTTACCTGAGTTTCTAGCTTTTGCTATCATACTGGATGTCAAACATGATGTAATCCCTAGACCCCAGAAGGAATGTTCTAAAACCCATCCAATCTCAACACTCTCTGAATGATAATCATGATAAATCACATATCCGATAAAGTCGTTATCTTTTCAACTGCGTATATCAATAGTGTCTCAGAAAGGCCCGATTGAAAGAGGAATTGCTCGGTCTGCTCTTTTGTGTAGGGTGCTTCGAGATATTGCATTACTTTCGAATTCGACAAAAGGTTGTAAAGCGGTTCCGAATCGCTGATTGTCATTTTTCTAATTCTTATATTCATTCATACTCCACAACTTCTAATCTACCATTATCTATTTACCACAAAAGCTTTCCACCAAAACGATGGAAAGCTTTCTAAACCTTTTACCTAAATTCAATAACTCCCTTTCAAAATTATTCTTTTACCTTTCAGTTGAATTCAGAATTACTCAAAAAAGTACCGTTAATGAATTTAAAATCAATATTTCTTATTATTCCCACTCAATTGTAGCAGGTGGTTTGGATGTAATATCGTACACGATACGGTTGATGTGTTGTACTTCGTTTACGATACGACGGGAGATTGTGTCCAATACGTCATAAGGGATGCGTGCCCAGTCTGCAGTCATGAAGTCTGTTGTTGTTACGCCGCGCAATGCCAATGTGTAATCGTATGTACGGAAGTCACCCATAACGCCTACGGTACGTGTAGATGTTAATACGGCAAAGTATTGGTTGATGCTGCGATCAAGGCCAGCTTTTGCAATTTCGTCACGGAAGATGTAGTCCGCATCACGCAAGATGTCGAGTTTGTCTTTCGTGATTTCGCCCATTACGCGGATAGCAAGACCAGGACCTGGGAATGGTTGACGCCATACGAGGTAATCAGCCAAGCCTAATTCAGAACCAAGTTCACGCACTTCGTCTTTGAAGAGGTTGCGCAATGGTTCGATAAGACCTTTGAAGTCTACCACTGCAGGCAAACCACCAACGTTGTGGTGAGATTTGATAACTTCCGCTTCACCAGTACCAGACTCGATAACGTCAGGGTAGATTGTACCTTGCGCTAAGAAGTCAACGGAACCAATTTTACGGCCTTCGTCTTCAAATACGCGGATGAATTCTTCACCGATAGCTTTACGTTTAGCTTCTGGATCTTCAAGACCAGCCAATTTATCTAAGAAACGTTTTTCTGCATCGACACGGATGAAATGCATGCCAGAATCTTTGAAAGCTGCTTCAACTTCGTCACCTTCGTTTTTACGCATCAAACCATGGTCAACAAAGATACAAGTCAATTGGTCGCCCACAGCTTTAGAAATAAGAGCTGCTGCAACAGAGCTATCTACACCACCAGACAATGCCAACAATACTTTTCCGTCACCAACGGTTTTGCGGATGTCTTCAATAGCAGATTTTGCATAGTTTGCCATTGTCCATGTGCCTGTAAAGCCACATACTTCGTATAAGAAGTTGTGAAGCATTTCCTTGCCATGTTCAGTATGCAACACTTCTGCATGGTATTGCATAGCATATAGTTTACGTTCTGTATTTTGCATGGATGCAACAGGGCAATCCTTCGTATGTGCTACGATTTCAAAGCCTTCAGGAACCTTTGCTACATAGTCAACGTGGGACATCCAAACAACTTGGTCTTCTTCCAAGCCTTTGAACAATGGAGATGTAGTATCCACTTTAGTAGGTGTTTTACCGAATTCACGGTTGTCCGCAGATTTAACTTCGCCACCCAATGTATGCGCCATAAATTGCATACCATAGCACATGCCAAGAATAGGAATACCAAGTTCAAAAATCTCTTTCTCAATTTTCGGAGAGTTTTCTTCATACACGCTATTAGGACCGCCTGTAAAGATGATACCTTGCGGTTTCAATTCCTTAATTTTTTCCAGCGCTTTGTTGTATGGATATACTTCGCAGTATACGTGATTTTCACGAACACGGCGCGCGATCAATTGGTTATATTGACCACCAAAGTCAACAACAATTACAAATTCCTTGTTTTCCATGCCTTCCTCCATATGCATCTATTTGTGAAAGTATATTCACTATTTTTTATGCCCATACGTTTCTGTACTGGGACGCGTTTTTCCGAGCCAAACGCTAATTTTTCATTACATTTTATTATACCATAGGAAGTATAACGACTCCATATATTCCGTATATAGATTATAAATAAATCTTTAATGTTCGGATTTCTCGCCATCAATCTTTTGGAGTCTTCCGTATGTAAGTCAATTTGCTGCCAATATTGAAAGATTTCTAGCTATTACTTTTTAGGGGCCTCTCGCTTATACATTTTTACAGCCCCCACAGGACAGATGGAATAGCAATCACCACAACTGATACAGCCTTTCCCAATGATAAATCGAGTCTTACCTTCGGTGATGCATTGAACAGGACAATCCTCAGCACAAGCACCGCATTTAACGCAAGTATCGTCAATATTAAACTTTAGATTTCCCATTATACATCACCTCCTATGCATTCTTTATCTGTGCCTGACTTAACATTAGCTACTTTTAAGTAGTAGGATTCATATTCTAAATATATCAGATCATAAACATCACGCTAGCTCAAGAATATATTCAAAATATTTCAATACAAGAACAGCTATTATAATTGTTTTTTCTTATTTAATTCACCATTATACACAATAGCCGAATAGATTGCCTTTACCACGCCTTGGTGATTATTATCTGTCGTTTCGTAATGTGCCGCTTCTTTAATGTTCGGCTTGCTATTGCCCATGGCCACGCCAGCGCCCGCAAAGCGTAGCATAGATAGGTCGTTTTCGCTATCCCCCAGTGTCATTACCTCATCAGGGCTTAAGCCCCAATGTTTTGCCAACGCTTCTACGGCTGTGCCCTTTGTAGTGTGGGGCAAGACGAATTCTAAATTACCTTCACTAGAGAGCAGCACATCATAGAAGCGTTCACGGCCTGTACCGTCGTGGGATAGGCCTTGGTATTCATCGCGTAAGTCTTGCAAGATACGTTGACGCATTGGTTCATCACCATAGAAGATTTGAATCTTCTCAGGCCCTTCGTCTAAGGATTCCATATGAGCTAGTAGATCACATACCATAGTCCGCGTAGCCAAGATAAATGGGCGAATATTAGGTCTAAAGAAGAAATTAGATTGCTCTATTTCACATTCAGACATCTTTACCTTTGCTGCGTCGTTGCCTTCCGCCAACGCATAGTGGTCATACGTTGCTCCAGGCAAACGAGTGTCCCCTATACCAGAAATCTGATTTTTAGTATTAGGCAGATGATTATCCATTATGCCATGTACAGTCTTTTTATCTTTCTCAGCACGCTCGCTAGCGCATACTCCTAAGCGTTCAGGTGTAATACATCTAGATGGAGGATACATGCCAAAGATTTGGTCTTTCACATAGGCCTCTACATAGACACCATAGGTTAATAGTTTGCGCAATAAATGTAATGCTTGTTCTTTATCAAAACTTACGTGGAATAGACTGCGGTTTTCATCCTTATCCATTACGTAAGCGCCATTAGTGCACATGAAATAGCGCAAGCACGGCAGTTTTTCAATGACATCATTCATCTCATTCCAAGCACGACCAGAAGCAATGGCTACGCGAATGCCACTTTCACGAGCGGCACGAATCGCCTCAATAGCATCCTCAGGAATCGCCTTAGCATCGTTGACCAAGGTACCATCTACATCGGATGCGATGAATCGAATGGGCTTATCCCCAGTGAGGCCTATATAATTTTTTATTTCTAATGTTTCAGTCGTGGCCATACATCCTCCTTCTATTCCTTCTATTCTCTCTATTCCTACTATTCCTTCTATTTAGAATTATTAAATTCGGCTACAATTTCCTCTAAGATTGCTGGTTTTTCTACCAATCGCAATACTGTGCCACCAATGATATTTGCACCGTCGATAATAGTTTGTTCAATGGTAGGCTCTAACATGGCAGCAGCAAATTCTTTAGAATGGCACACCTTTGGCTCGCCGGCCAAGCGTAACTTGGGATGGAATGCTGCACATTGGTAACTTACATTGCCAATATCTGAACTACCTCCAAGGGCTGCTGGGCCAGGCTCAAAATCGAGGCCCATGTCGGCCATTACATCTTCGATAAGCGCTGTGCCACGATTGTTTTGGTTCATATCATCATAAGGATTGCCATAAAACTCTACATCCACAGTTGTACCTGTACAAAGGGCCGCCCCTTCAAAGATTTTTTTGATTTGCTCGGATAAACCATTCAAGTACTCACGCTCTGTGTGACGCACGGTAACCTCTAATTCACCGAAGGCAGGAATCACATTGGATGCGGTACCTCCCGCAATGATCCACGTGCCGATACGCGTTTCAGGGCGCACTTGTTGGCGCATCATATCCATAGCATGGATGGCAAGTTGCACACCATTTACCGCATTGATGCCGTTCCAAGGCTCACCGGCCGCATGGGCTGGCTTACCGTGATACTTAGCACGGAAGCAGTCGAGTGCCAAGAATTGTGAGTTAGGACGCGTTTCCTCGCCGTCGAGATGGACCATGATGGCAAAATCGTATTCTTTGAACACCCCTGCGTTGCACATGTCTACCTTGCAGCCCATCGCTTCTTCGTCTGGTGTGCCGATAATATCTATATCCATGTTGAAAGCTACGCCTTCTTGTTGCATTTTATGCAGCGTTAACGCAGCTAAAACACTCATAGAACCGCTGGCAGAGTGACCGCACGCATGGCCTACCTCTGGCAGTGCATCGTATTCACATAAAATCGCCAAACGACCTTGAGGGTTATCTACTTTCACAGCAGACGCCTTGAAGGCTGTTGGCAAATTACAGAATTCATAGATTACGTCCATGCCGTATTTTTCGAGAACAGCGCCTATGGTTTTAACGGACTCAAACTCCTGACTGGAAATCTCAGGATTCTTGGCTAATGTGTAATTAATAGCAAACGCATCAGGTGCGAAGCTTTTACAAAGATCAGCAAAAGTAGTTGTAAGGGACATATTGCCTCCATGTATATAACCACATTATTGTAAAGGATTATGATACTCTACAATAAAGAATAGAAAACTCGTTTACTCTTAATTATACAATGTTATTGCCTATTGGTGTAAAATTCCGTACAATATAAACAGAAATGTATAAACCATGTATATGGATGTTTGAGGAGGATACTATGTTTAAGTTCAAAAAATTGACAGCCATCGCCCTCGTAGCGGTAGCAGCAATGGGTTTATTGGCTGGTTGTGGCAACGACAAACCAAAAATGACACAACAAGAAGGTGTATTGCGTGTAGGTTCTGAAACTACATTCCCACCTTTCGAATTCACTGAAGGCGACAAATACGTTGGTTTCGATGTTGATTTATCTGAAGCAATTTCCAAAAAAATCGGCCTAAAAATGGAATTCAAATCCATGGGCTTCGACGCTTTGATTCCAGCTGTTCAATCTGGCGATATCGACATGATTGCAGCAGGCATCAACGCTACTCCTGAACGCGAAAAAGTATTGGACTTCTCCGATGTATACTTTGATCAAGGCGGTTTCATCACAGTTGTTCGTAAAGACAACACAACAATCCACAACATGGATGAATTAGCAGGTAAAACTGTAGGCGCTCAAATCGGTACAATCCCGGTTGAAATGGCTCAAAAAATTCCTGGTACAACAGTAAAACAAATCGATTCTAATGCTAATATCTTCATGGAATTGAAAGCTGGTACAATCGACGGTGCTATCATCGATAATGCAGTTGCTATGTACTACCTCAAACAAGGTGCTGATCAAGACCTTAAACTTGTAGGCGAACCTACACAATCCCCTGGCACAGTGCTTGGCGTGAAAAAAGGCAACAAAGCTTTACAAGAAGCTGTTAACAAAGCTCTTAAAGAACTTAAAGAAGACGGCACTTACCAAAAAATCTACGACAAATGGTTCGGCGATTACAACAAAAAATAATATGTATTCCTAAGAACTAGGATACATAATAACCCCTCTGAAATATTGCAGACATCACATAAAATTTGTGACAGCAGATTTTCTTCAGAGGGGATTTTTTTGTACTTAAATCCAATTTATACCTAAGAATCTGTATTATGCATAGATATAGAGTAAAAATAGGCTAGTATACTATGAAAGCAGGTAAACGATAGCAGTATGATATCAATAGAGAACATGCAGATATACTAGTATTTTCTCTTTTACGGTACCTTGCGTTCGTTATATAATAAATATGTATTTACTGTATACATGTATAAAAGGAGGCCTAATGGCACAGTACTTTACGGAACGCCTGCAAAAGGTCTTCCATATGATTTTTACATCCTATAATCAAAAAATGGCTCAAGAAGGCTTACGTCAGTTAGAACTCATCGTCAATAATCAGCAAGGGACAGTACAAACTGATCATCGCGCCTTGCGGAACGATATGACGGCCCTTCTTGAAAGTGACATAGATAATAAAGAGGACTCCCTCCAAATAGCAAAGGATCCAAAGGCTCGTGAATTAGGCGATGCTTACGCCCTCTTGGCGCGCATCTACGCTGGCCCTCGCTTTACCTGGGAAGAGTCTAACTTCCCAGAGGACAATATGCGTACCTATCAGTGTTTACACGATAGCATTCGCCGTTGTAGTCCTATCGGCACATTACAAGCCTTGCGTATCAAAGGCTCCATCACGCCTACCGTCGAGAAGGATATGCAAATCTCCTTTGACGATGCTTTCCGCATTGTCTATGACCATGCGAATCGAGGCGATGCCTATTGCCAATATGTTATAGGCAATGTCTTTTTCTGGCGCGATGATAATCGCATCGACTCCGCTGAAGCTATGCTAACACCACCGCCCATGAGTTGGTCTAAACGCATTCTAAAAAGCCTTACAACTGGCTCTGTACAGGATTGCATCGCCGCCTTACAAGGCACCGTGCCAGACGATAAATTACAAGAAAAAGCGTCCAGCCTTGCCAAAGAATGGTTTAATAGGGCTCTCGACAACGGTCTTGCCATGTTTCAAGGGAACCTGCGCAATATCTATATCGATGAAGCTGACTTTGCCAATGCGCGCCGCGTCGCCAAGACTGCGGCCGAGCTTGGCAACCCTGCTATGATGCTATATACAGGCCTCGACTGCCATGAAAACGGTAAATTCGAGGATGCGTTCACGTGGTTCACAAAAGGTGCCGCCTTAGGTCAATCTGAAAGCATCGCAGAATTAGCGGATTATTACTATCATTTCTATGATGCCAAACATTTACGTTGTACTATCCCCTACGATCCGGTAAAAGCCATAGGTCTCTACCGCCGTGCAGCAACAAAAGAGTTTAGTGATGCGGGCTACACCGCCTTACAGGCAGCTTTTGGCTATATCTTTCACATAGGCCACCTTCCTCTCGACTGGGGGCTTATTGCAGACTTAACACATATGGCGGCTACAAAAGATCGCTTTATGTTCGCCTTACCCTATATCGGTTATATGCGAATCCACGGCTTAGGGGTGACGAAAAACATTCGCTTCGGTGTACAATCGTTACTGCGTGTCTTAGATGAGGAACAACGCGCCTTCGAAGAGGAAGATCGCGTTCTTTTCTACGATATTACGCGCGCCTTAACACGTGTTGCCTTGGGCTATGCCTACGAAAAAGGCTATGTAACAGGCAAACCCGATTTAGATCAAGCCGTATCCTATTACGAGCAATCCCATCAATATATCTTGTCTCACAAAGCCAATTTAGATCCGGAGCTAAAGGATATTCCCATCGATGACGAAGCAGAAGAACGCTTAACAGCCTTTGAAGAGGTTGATGGTCACTGGCAGTATAAAGAAGGCATTGCCGAATCTACTTCTACGGCACGCCCTGCTCCCACCACATGGCCTCAAGATGCGGCACGTTTATCTGTGATTATGGACGACTTCCTATGGGATACGACGTTGTATGACTGGCAAACCATCGAAACAGCCTTAGAGTCGCAAGAAGAAATGAAGCTCAGCTTTTACAATCGTTTCCTATCCGTTCCAGATGCATTGCGCAATATCTTCAAGCTCGATGTAACGCGGATGCTACGAAATCATTATCAAGTAAGACTGCACGGCTATGATCCAACAGAAGGACATGAAATCGTTTATAAGTCCGTATACAACAAAGACAATACCTTAAATCTATTAAAAGAGCTTTACCATAATCGTCAGTTGCCTAGCCTCGAAGAGAACTGGTCCATCGAAAAAAACGAAGAAAAGCCGACCTGGCACTACGTGCTCGATGTGGATCAACAGCCGTTTTTGCTAGAGGAATACGATGATGCAAACGCTATGATTCAGGCTGCATTACAAGGGTTAAAAGAGAAAAAGTACGAACAAATTAATATTCGTACCCATGACTTTGTAGGCCCATCCTATTTCATTTTCAAAGGCAAGCAATCGACCCCATTTAGAGTGCAGCTCTATTTGAAAGAATCGGCCCGTCACACCATCGACGACGATGGAAACCAACAAGACACGCCTGGTAAGACCTACTTATTTGAACAATATGTGGGAAACGAAGTGTCCTTAAACTATTGGATTCAAAAAACGATCAATACCTTGGAAATCCCTGAACTAGATAATTGGAAACAGTTAACAGTGCCAAAGGATTTACAAACATAAAAAGACCATCTCCAGTGAACTGCACCCCCAAATTTAGACACAATTTTTGGAAGTGAAGTTCAACAGGATGGTCTTTTTTTATTATAGTGTTTTTACAACATCGGCACAGCGTGCGCAAAGTGTAGGATGTGCGCTATCTTGGCCTACCGTATCGCGATGAATCCAGCAACGTTCACATTTTTCGAGACCAGAGGCAACAACAACTGTAGCAACACCGGTTTCTTCGTCTTTTACAGCCTCTGCTGGTGCAGCGCCGTTCACGATGTGAGCTTCGGATACGATAACGAGTTTAGCCAAGCCTTCTTCACCAAGGGCGTTCAATGCGTCGAATGCAGCACCTTCAGCGTATACTGTAACGGATGCGTCTAATGGATGACCGATTGTTTTGTCTTGACGAGCAAGTTCCAATGCTTTTTGTACAGATGTACGCAAGTCTAACAATTGGTTCCATTTGTCAGCCAATTCTTGGTTGAAGTGTTCTGGATGACCTTGTGGCCAATCTTGAAGCATAACGGATTCGCGCATGCCCTCTTCTTTAGGCATGTATTTCCAAACTTCTTCCGCTGTGAAAGAAAGTACTGGAGATACCATGGCTACTAATGTTTTCAAGATTTCGTACATCGCTGTTTGAGCAGAACGACGAGCTACATCGTTTTTGCTTTCAGCATACATTGTATCTTTCATTACATCAAGGTAGATGGAACTCAAGTCCACTGTACAGAAGTTATGAATTGCATGGTACAACATGTGGAATTCATAGTTTTCGTACGCATCAGTAACCTTTTGACGCACTTCTTCTAAGCGCAATAATGCCCATTTATCGAATTCAGACATATCTGCGTAAGCCACTTTGTCAGTGTTTGGATTGAAGTCATCTAAGTTACCGAGCAAGAAACGGAATGTATTACGGATCTTACGGTATACTTCTGATAATTGTTTTACGATGTCTTTGGACAAACGTACGTCTGCTTGGTAATCCGCAGAAGATACCCACAAACGCATTACATCGGCACCGTATACATCGATGATGTCGCTTGGAGCCACTGTATTACCTACAGATTTAGACATTTTGCGACCTTCACCGTCCACAACGAAGCCGTGAGTCAATACGGAGTTGTATGGTGCTTTACCAGTTGTAGCTACTGCAGTCAACAAGGAAGAGTTAAACCAACCGCGATGTTGGTCAGAACCTTCAAGGTACATAGCACATGGTACGTCAAGATCATTAACTTCGAGTACGCCAGCCCAAGAGGAACCAGAGTCGAACCATACGTCCATGATGTCTGTTTCTTTTTTGAACTCATCATGACCGCAATGAGGACATTTGAAACCTTCTGGTAATAATTCCTTAGCGCTGTGCGCCCACCAAGCATCGGAGCCTTCTACGGCTACTTTTTCTTGTAATGCTTTGATAGTATCATCGTTGATGATGTGCTCGCCACAGCTTTCACAATAGTAAATAGGAATTGGCACGCCCCAAATACGTTGACGAGAAATTACCCAGTCACCACGGTCGCGCACCATGTTGAAGATGCGGTCATGGCCCCATTTAGGAATCCATTGCACTTGGTTGTCGATTGCATCAAGCGCTTGTTGACGGTACCCATCTACAGAGGAGAACCATTGTTCTGTAGCGCGATAGATGACAGGATTTTTACAACGCCAGCAGTGAGCGTATTGGTGACGCAAGCTAGATTTGTGAAGCAATGCATTATTGTGCGCCAAGATTTTAATAACAGGCACCTCTGCATCGTGAATTTCCACGCCAGCCAATGGGAATTCAGTATCGCCATAACGATTGTCATCTACTTGTTTAGTATAGTTACCAGTTTCGTTAACAAGGGAAATGATAGGAAGCTCAGTTTTACCTTCCTTGTTATAACGCATAACGATGTTAAAGTCGTCTTCACCGTGTGCAGGAGCTGTATGTACACAACCAGTACCTGCTTCAAGTGTTACATGGTCACCACACAATACAGTGGATGTACGTTCAACGAATGGATGTTTGAACTCAGCTAATTCTAAGTCTGCGCCGGAAAAACGATTTACGATTTCATAGTCTTCGATACCAATATCTTTCATAGCTGCGTCAACAAGTTCAGTAGCCATCAAGTAGTATTCGTCGCCAGCTTTCACCCAGCCATATTCTAGATCAGGGTTAACGGAAATAGCTACGTTGGCAGGCATTGTCCAAGGAGTAGTTGTCCAAATAACAGCGTATGCTTGTTTTGGATCTACGCCAGCTGGCAATGTTACCTTTTTCTCGGATACATAAGGGAATTTTACGTAAATGGAGAAGGATTTTTTCTCAGCATATTCGATTTCTGCTTCTGCCAATGCAGTTTCGCAGTGCGTACACCAGTATACAGTTTTAAGACCTTTATAGATATGTCCGCGTTTTGCCATTTCGCCGAAGATGCCAAGTTGTTTAACTTCGAACTCAGGACGCAATGTCAAGTACGGACGGTCCCATTCGCCTAATACACCAAAACGAATGAAGTCTTGTTTTTGTGTTTCTACGCACTCCAATGCATATTCCTTACATTTATTGCGCAAGTCCAATGGAGCCATTTCATGACGGTTAAGACCAGTGTTCTTAATAACCGCATGCTCGATTGGCAAGCCGTGCGTATCCCAACCAGGAATGTAGCGAGTATAATGACCAGTCATAGTTTTGTATTTCATGATAATGTCCTTCAACGTTTTGTTGAGGGCATGACCAATGTGCAATTTACCGTTTGCATATGGAGGGCCATCATGCAAAATGAATGGCTTTGCGTCCTTACGCAATTCCAAACGTTTTTGATAAATCTTGTTATCTTCCCAGAATTTTAAGATTTCTGGTTCGCGCTTAGGCAAATTGCCGCGCATTGGGAATTCTGTTTCAGGTAAATGTAACGTCTTACCGTAATCCATGATGTGCTCCTTTTACATAAAAAAATCGCCCGTCCCGAAGGGACGGACGTCATATCCGTGGTACCACCCTACTGACTCTCGTTACTAGTGAAAGCTAGCGCCACCGCAACTGCGATTGTCACCCCCATGCTAACACATGATTGTAACACATAAGACGCAACTCATCACGTAAACTGTGAAAGCCACTTAAACATATAACGGTGTTCACCGGCGGCATTGCCGCTTGCTCCAAAGTGATCCGCACATCTCTAGATTTCCAAACCTTTCAGCCCATGAGTTTGGTCTCTACAAAATCCGCCTGAGACATGCCGTCTTTTTCAACGCAATCTTATTCTTAATATACCAAGATATTATAGGGTAGATTTATATACATTGTCAATAGCATCAACTGTAACTGGGTCAAAAACCAATTATGTAAGACCTATTTTGTAGTTGCTGCAACAATAGCAATCCCCACAACATATATAACAACCGTAATAATAGCAACAGCTTTATCCATACTGGATGTAGGAGTCGGTTCTAAACCTGTTTCAGAAGCCATTTCCGCAGTCACGGTTTCATAACCCACAACAGGACCGTACTCATTTACGTCTTCATCTCCGCTTTTAGCCAATAGGTACACTACATAGAACCAACCAACAAGCGGAATTAAGGATACCAAAAGCATCCAACCGGATTTGCCGATATCATGTAAGCGGCGTACAGATACAGCAATGCTTGGCAATAACAAACCAAAACTTATAGCTAATGATAACAAGGAGAAAACAATACCCAAGAAAGTGTCGCTCAACAAAGCACTTAACACTTGAATAATAGTAGATAAGCAAATATATAAAGCCGTAAAGCGCCAGTATTCACCACGACTGGCACGACCTTTAAAATTGGTATAATTCTCCATAATAACAAATTTGAAATTATCTTTATATCCTAATTTTTTTGTTACTAAATCACTCATATAAAGCCACCTCTCATGAGAATAAAACTAAAACTATATAAATTACAGTATCAATTATATCATAATTGATACTGTATATCGTAGACTAACTTTAATTAAAACCTATATATCATAATCAACATAACTTATATTGATTCACAACTTATTGAAAATGCTATGACTGATGGGATAAAGAATAAGCCCATAATACAATCGAAAGAATAATGAGTCCCATCAATATTCCCACCATAAGCCATCTATAACCCGAACTCGGTGTCGTGCTAAGACGCAATTCTCGGCTCATATCAGGGGTAATCTCAATATAAGATGTCTTATTTCCATATTCATTAGGACCTGCTTCACTAGGCTGTACAAACCAGTACAGTAAAAGAAGACCGCCTACGAAAGGAACCATGCTCACCAACATATACCATCCGGACTTTCCGATATCATGAAGGCGTCGAACTTGCACTACAAGTGTCGGCAACAGAAGCCCATATGCCCCTATGAATACAAACATATAGATTATAAAAAATGATGCAATAATATTACCTAATAATATATTCAAGAAAGATCGGAAGAGCGTCGTGTAGGGAAAGAGTGTAGATCTCG
>OGGS01000511.1_pt1 | contig 38322 bp, 37 predicted proteins | sample 1571281 | NCBI WGS metagenome assembly OGGS01 (sample SAMEA2582042, study PRJEB24529) | metagenome | biome: Human gut stool | place: China | collected 2011 | reverse complement strand
AATTGTCCGTTACAAAAGGATTCGTAATCGAATCCCCCTCTTCGGCCGGCTGAAAGACCAGCACAACCTTGCGCGGGACGTCTTCCTTGTGTGCAGCCAGAATACGGGCTGCCGACAGAAGCATCGCCATGTGCATGTCGTGACCGCACATGTGAGACACGTCGGACGTTTTGCCCCACATCTTTCCTTTTGCTTTGCTTTCGAATGCGAGGCCCGTGTTTTCCTTTATCGGCAAGGCGTCTATATCCGCTCGCAGGCCGATGGCGTTTCCTTTCTTGGGATTAATGACACCGATAACAGCGGTGGGCGAGTTTTTGTAACCCACCAGAACTTCGTCCACACCGAATTCCTTGAGCTTCTGAACGATGTAGGCCTGGGTCTGCTTTTCCTGGTTGCCGAGTTCCGGATTGGCATGCAGGTGGCGACGCATTTCCACAGTATTAGCGGACTCGGCACTGACAGCCACATCAAGCCACGCAGGAGCGGCGGCAAAGGCGCTTGCTGTCAAAAGCGACAAGCAGGAAAAGGCAAAAATGCCCAATGTTTCATTCATCGTTCGGCCCCCCTATTTTCCAAGTGTGAATTTGCTAACCGCCGGTTAGCTAACCGGCCATGAGCAAACGCAACCTTCAATATGCACATGTAATTATGGCGCGGCTGACCTCTTTGCATCAGACCGCGTTAAGCTACGTCTGACAAAGCTATCCGAAGGAGTGTATTCCATGTTCGACCTGCTTCTGAAAAACGCCCAGGTCGTTGATCCCCTAAACGGCATCAACGTTGTTTGTGATGTCGCCGTTGAAAACGGCCTGATTGCGGCCGTGGGACCCGATCTCGGTTCCTCCGCACGCGAAGTGATCAATTTCACCGGTCTGGTGCTGCAGCCCGGCATCATCGACAGTCACGTTCACCTCGGCACGATGTGGGGATCGCCGTTCGGCCCGAAAATGCTCGCGATGAACGGTGTCACGACTTGTCTGGATATGGCCGGCCCACTGGACGACATTCTCGACAACGTTCCGCAGTATGGCGCAGGCATCAACATGGCTATCCTGCAGTTTGCTTCACCGCCGTTTACGTTCAAGTCGACGACGCCCAGCAAGCAAGAAATGGAAACGCTCATCGATGCATCACTTGAACAAGGTGCTCTGGGCGTCAAGCTCCTCGGCGGCCACTATCCGCTGACACCGGCCGTATCGTCCGAACTCATCAAAACTGCTCTTGAGCGTCGTGCTTACGTCGCGTGGCACGCCGGTACGACCGAGCACGGCTCCAACATTGAGGGCATGATCGAGGCAGTTGAGATGGCCGACGGCTATCCGCTGCATTTGGCGCACATCAACGCCTACTGCCGCGGCGCCATTAAGAGTGATTTAGAAGAAGCCGGCATCGCCATTGATCTGCTTAAAAAGAACCCGAACATCTTCTGCGAAAGCTACATCTCGCCCAAGAATGGCACTCGTCTGACATGCGGCCCAGACGGCAAGATTCAGTCGAAAGTCACGGGCAACTGTCTGCGTCACTTCGGATTCTCGGAAGATCGAGACGGCGTACGCGCGGCCTTGTTGGCCAAGAAAGCCTTTGTTGTTTACGACGCGGGCGGCTATTCGGATCTGGTCACCGGACAGGAAGCTCTCAAGCTCTGGGAAAATGCCGACAGCGACGTCGGCGGCAGCTTCAATATCAATCCTCCGCTTCCGCGCATTGCGCTCGCGCAGGCCAAGCGAGATGACGGTTCGTTCGTTGTCGACGCAATCTCCACGGACGGCGGCTGCATCCCGCGCAATGTGATTCTGTCTCAGGGGCTGTCGCTCGTGAAGCTCGACGTGCTGAGTCTGCCGGAATTCGTGCAGAAAACGTCCCTGAATCCTGCCCGCATGTTGCGTCTCAAAAACAAAGGGCATCTCTCCGTCGGAGCCGACGCCGACATCACCGTCTACGACTACGCAACCCAGACGCCCAAGGCATCCTTCGTGGCCGGGCAAAAGGTTCTTTTCGACGGAAAACTCTGCGCAAAAGGCGCCACGGTCATTTGCACCGAACGCGGTCAAAAGGCCATTGAAGCACGCGGCATGAAGGCGATCGTTGTAGATCCGGGAACGCAGATCGAGCGCATGCCTGCGCTTTAATTGAGGATCGGGTTCTATCAGCGGCCGGAAGCTTATGTAAGTATCCGACCGCGTTTCACTACACCCGAGTGTGAGGGCTTTGATGCTGACACCGCGTTTCAACTTCACCGGAGACTACTCCTCTTTTGAGGCGTATTTCCGCGCACACCCGCACACTGTACGTCACTTCAGCAAAGGTGAATATCTCTGGAAACCGGGGCAACCTTATGATCGCGTCCACTACTACATGAGCGGTGCTTCGGTTTGTTTTGCCGAACATCAAAGCGGTAGGCGCAAACTCATCAGCTTCCACGGTCCCGGCACCATCTTTCCGGGCTACCACACAACCTTTTTCAAGATCGAGCTTTCTCTGCTCACTATGGCACTGTGTGAGACTTCAGTGCTGGAGTTTTCCATCGACACATTTCAGACAATGTTTCGATCCAATCCGGATGTGGCTGACAACGTGGTGAATTGGTACGCCAAATACGTCAACCGATTCCTGTTCGAGACTATCCACCAGGAATTCAACTCCTCACGGGTAAAAGTGTGCAATCTGCTCTATCTGCTTGCAAAAAGCAAGTCAGCCAACGGCCTGGCTGCAAGAGCGCCGACTGTTGTCGAGATAACCCAGCAAGATCTGGCAGACCTGCTTGGCATGAGCCGAGTGCAGGTCACAAGAGTGCTGACTTGGCTGCGCGGTCAGGGAATCTTGGCAACTGCCAGAGGCAGAATCACCGTTCTTGACTTGCCAGCTCTGGCAGCCTTATGCACGAACGAAACCGGATTTGACTCTAACCTTCGTAGTCAACGCGCTCAATTTTGAAAATAACCGGGCGCGTTCCGTCGTTACAGCAAGTGATCATCTCGTTCTCCTTTTTCATCCAGCCGCGCATGATGGAACCACCTTGCAGTCCGGCATAGATATAGCGGGAGATGGCATCCCATGCCTCGGAGCAGTAAGGCATCTTCGGGCCTCCGGCCACAGTATCGGGATCAGCAGAAGTTTTGATGAGCGTGTTCAGACCCACGTGCCAATAATCGTCCTTGCCATTATCGCGCTCGAAGACAAAGGTATCTCCGATGTTATAACAAGGGCAATGTTCGGAGTTCGGGTTATCGCAGTACAGCCGTTGCAAGTCGGGGTACAGTTTTTTATCGATGACCGTCACAATGACTTTGTGTTTCATTGTTTTTTCTCCGTTGGTGCAGGGAAATGAAGTAAAAGAATTGGCAGTAGAAGATGCTTTTTCCTGAGCCGTGCTCATGCCTACACAGGAAAAACCTGCGCCCAAAGCTGCGCTCTGAACGAAAAAATCTCGTCGGTTCATGCAATGTCCCCCAAGACAAAAACATCTGTTGGACAGACTACGACGTTTTCACAATACCTTCTGCTACAAGTGAAGCAGAAGACAACGTTGATCAGGGCACGCAGATCGAGCGCGTGACTGCACTCTGAAAAATGTGAGGCCAGATGCTCAAGTTGCTTGTCCGACCGCCATTCATTTGAGCGGCGCAAAAACAGGAGGCGATTTGACGCCACAGTTTTTGGCCAATTGGCGCCACTGACTCAAACTTTCGTCCACTGCAGCCAAGGCGGCTTGCGCCTTACGGCGAGACAAGCCGAAGTCTTCACCCAGACGAACAAAGAGCGATCGCGCTGGAGACTTTCCTACACCACTCAGGGCAGTCATGTGTTCGAAACCTCCGATGTTCGGAACCAAGTCATAAGCAGGCGACAAGCGCCAACGGCCTTTGCCGTCCATCAGGAAACTAAAGTTTTTCGCATGATCGTCCCGATTGTCGATGACGAAGTTGAAGTATGCTCGCTTGAGCATTTGCTCCAAATCACCGGCACCTGCCAAACGCTGTGTCAACGCCATCAGTGTCTGATAGTCAAGACAAGGCTGCCGAAAATCGCAATGCAACAACCCGGCTGCAGTTGCCATGTGCACCTTTCCGGAAGAAGTACGATCGAATCGGCGAATGCCGAACCATCCTGCGCCTTTTGAAGACTCGAACAAATGGGTTTCGGGCATGTCGATGTCGGCACTCTTGGCCAGAAGCGACACCGCATACTCGAGCGCCCCGCTGTCTTCAGGATCGGTCAAATTACTGAATTTGATGAGCCACGGAGCGCCATTGGGTCTTGGCGCGTTCCCCGGTTTAACCAGCCTTTTGTCATCAGAGACCAGGCACACAATCTTGGGGCGTGCGCCGCCGGCATACCCGCTCAAACGAATCAGTTCATCGAGTTCCGTATCAGTAGCTTCATCTGCTTGGACAGCCCGGATACCGTCGGCAACGGCATCGAGATCAATGGTGTTGCAGCTGTCGTGACGACAAGATTCTTTCGGGTTCGACGTTTCCGGCTCGAATTCCAAGGCCCCCACGCCCTGATTACCAATGCCGGCGAGTCGCGCTGATACTGCCATTTCTGCAAGACGCCTGTCTTCACAAGCATGTCTGCGAGACAGAAGTAAATTTCCCCAACCGTCAGGAAGACTGTCGCTCACGAATCCAGGAATGCCGCGAAAGACCGATGCCCGTAGCGGGCACGATAACGGAGAAACTTCCAAACCTTCCGCCACAAATTCCGGTGCATACTGAAACAACGCTCCTATCCGATCTGCCGACAGCAAACCGACAAAGCGATGTTTTCCTTCCAGGTTTAGCAGAACGCGCGTTCTCATTTTCTGGCTCGTTGACGCTTCCTGGGTTCAGGCTTAAAAAGATCAATGTCTTCATTGAGGCGGAACACCTGCTCCACGTCTTGGGCTCGATTGAGCGCAATGGCGATCAGCATCAGGTTCTTGAGTGAGATCTCTCCCTCCTTCTCAAACCGACGTATGGACGCGAGCGTCACGCCAGAGCACTCAGCAAGATCCGATTGACGCATGTTGCGCGTCAGTCTCAGCTCTCTAGCCCGTTCTGCCAATTGCAAACGCAGTTCTTTGGGTGACTTCAAGTTAGCGATCGTCGATACGTTTCCATCAAACACAGTATCCGCTCTTTTTTTAGCGATTAATGTCAAATTTAAGGGATATTCGCTCATATATTAGCAGTTATCTCTCACTCAAGTCGAGTTTTTAGATACACCCGAAAGTGACTGAATTTGGCAATTTCTGATATATAGCACACTGACAATGAATTTTTCTCAATATAATAGTAGTTATGTTTTGCATGCTGATTTTAAAGGATTTTATTCGGACATTGCAGTTTCATTTCACGAGACATTTCCCCTCTTCCGTCATTTTCTCAAGCTCAGCGACTTGAGAATATCGTGCAACGTTTCGGCACCCAACTTGCCCTGCTGCTTCGGATAATGAAATCAACAAAACACTGACCTTCACGAGGTGTTCAATGTCGGAAAAATCTCTTTCTCGTCGCAATCTTTTGGGTGGGTCCGCCAGACTCGCCGCAGGAGCAGTTTTCATGTCCGCACTCAATCCGGCCGCAGCCGCCGCACCGGCTGTTTCCGATCTTGCAAAGACCGATCCCGAATACGCACGCTTCTTCAAGTACTTTGATGAGGAAGAAGTCGCCAAGACGGTCGAGCCCATTCTGGGTAAAGCTCACCGCCACTTCGTCATTCTTGCCGCGCTGCTCGGTTGCGGCGGAAAGGAAGAATTCGAGGTCCGTTTGCCGCAGGCGCTCGACGCCGGCGTAACGCCCACGCAGGTTCGCGAAATCGTTTATCAGGCCACCGCTTATCTCGGCATAGGACGTGTCCGCGGATTCGTCGACATCATGAACCGTGTCTTTACCTCGCGCGGCGTAAAGCTCCCCCTTCCCGATACCACCGAACAGAAGGATGTCGAGCGTGTCGTCAAGGGTGAAGCCGCTCAGGTTGAAATCTTCGGAGCGGGCATGAAGGGCTTTGCCACTTCCGGCCCCGAAAAGACCGTTGCCATCCGTCGCTGGCTCTCTGCCAACTGCTTCGGCGACTACTATGTTCGCTCCGGCCTGTCACTGCAGGAACGTGAACTCGTTACCTTCTGCTACCTGGCCGCGCAAGGCGACACCACCGCTCAGATGGCAGCACACGCTGCCGGCAACCTTAAGATGGGCAACAACGAGGAAATTCTGATCGCCACTTGTCTGCAGTTTGCACCTCTCCTCGGCTACCCGCGAACGCTCAACGCGCTCGCGGTCGTTGAAAAGGCTGCTCATCCGGCTAAATAACAAAGTCGGAGGCAATTCAGGCTGCCTGCGTTTCCTCTTTGGCAGGCAGCCTGAAACATTTTTAAACAGAGTGCCTTTCCAGCTAACTACAATGCAAAGTTTGTGCAAAACTACGGGTGCAAAATGAGTACGCTATGGCTTTCCAATTGCCAATGCGAGTGTGATGACAAACCTTGTTCGGAAGAACAAAGAAAGGATTCGCTTGTGTTCGAGATTACGCTTTCAGAAGATCTTCGCGCCCGTCTGGATGCGCTTAAGGATATTGCTCTGAATCAGTGGAGAGAAAACGGTGTCTCTCTTTTTTCTCCCAAATCAATGCCTCGGCTGCACTTTCATGTGCAACCCTGTCAGATCGTCAATACCAATACTTTTTACACGCTTTCAACCGGTCTAATTCTTCAAGGTCGCAAGCGCAGCACGACTGACGGACAAAACATTGAGTACGGTAAAGGCACGAGCTGCACGACGGCGGCGGACTCCCCTGCCAGCTACGAGGTGACATGCGCCTCAGATTCCAAGCCTTTTGTTTCGATTTCCGTTGAACTTGATCCTCAGGTTCTAACCGACCTTTTAGCTACTTGCCCTGAAATCGCCGCAAAACACAAAGGAGTCGTCGTTGGGCACTCTGTGCATGCATTCACAGCAATGCCGGCCACTGTCGACATTGTTGAAGCCTTCGAACGTCTATTGCGCTTGGTTTATCAGAATCCTGAACAACTTCCTACACGCGGTCCGATCATTGAACGGGAACTGACTTACGTGCTTTTGATGAGCCCGCAAGGCGCCGCCCTGTCCCAGTTCTTCAGCCAAAACACGCCCGCCAACCGCATCAATCGCGCGATTCAGTGGATCCGTCAAAACACAGGTAAACCACTTGATATTGATGCCCTTGCCGAAATGTGCAACATGACACGTTCGACGTTCTATCGACATTTCCAGACGGTCACAAAAATGACGCCGTTGCAGTATTACAAACGTCAGTGCCTGTTCCTCGCTCAGCACCTGATGGTGGCTCGCGGTTACAGCGCGAGTCAGGCTGCCTACGAAGTCGGTTACACAAGTCCCAATCAGTTCAGTCGCGAATACAAGCGCACATTCGGTTTGCCGCCGAAAAAATCAATAACCGAGCGAAACTGATCAGCTCATTTTTTCTGCGAATAACAGCAGAGCCTTGCCGAAACGCTCTCGACAAGGCTCTGTTTTACTTCAGCTCAGACAAGAATCAGGCTTTCTTCTTGTGTAATACGGCCGCAAAGAAGCCGTCCGTGTGATGGCGGTGAGGCAACATCACAAAAAAGTCACCAAATTCTTCCTTCTGGAAATCTGGCAACATTACGCCCTGCTTCGCCAGGACGTCAGTAGCATTCAGAAGTTCAAACTCCGGATGAGATTCCAGGAAAGTCTTAACGACGTCCTGATTTTCCCGCTGAAGTACCGAGCACGTCGCGTACACAAGGCGGCCATCAGGCTTAAGAAGCTTCGCCGCCTCTTCCAGCACACTCTTTTGCACCGCGTTGATGCGATCGAGTTCCTGCGGTGTTAGGCGCCACTTCAGGTCCGGGTTGCGGCGAAGCGTGCCGGTACCGGTACAGGGCGCATCCACCAGAACACGGTCAAATTTACCGCGCAGACGCTTGATTCGGTTGTCCTTTTCATCACGGATGGCAACCGGATGAACGTTGGAAAGTCCGGCGCGGCGCATACGCGGGGTGAGCCCCTGCAATCGCTTTTCATTGATGTCAAAAGCGTACAGACGACCGGAAGACTTCATCAGTGCACCGAGAGCCAGTGTCTTGCCTCCTGCGCCGGCACAGAAGTCACACACCATTTCGCCGCGCTTGGCGCCCACAAGACGCGCAATGAGCTGACTGCCCTCGTCCTGAATGTCGATTCGGCCTTCCTGATAGACAGGCCAGCGAATCAAACCGGGCTTATCCGTCAGGCGAATACCGTCGGGCGAGAACTGCATGAGTTCAGCCGTTACCTTGTGTTCGGAAAGTTCCGCAATGACGTCTTCTCGCTTAGCCTTCAACGTATTGACGCGCAAATCAAGAGGAGCTGCCTGAAGCGAAGCTTCAAAAAGCTGCGGTGCGGCTTCGCCGTACTGCTTGCTTTCGAGTTCGTACAGCCAGAACGGCATCTCGGCACGGACTTCGGGCGGAGCCTTTTCGAGCTTCAAGGCAAGCATATTGGTCACCGGCCCTTTTTCGGAACCGAGAACCTGATCGCCCATGCTCTCGACACCGTACTGCATCGCCAACGTCAGGAACGCAGCCACCTTGGGAGCGCGCTCGGGCTTGACGGGCTTCATGCGCCAGGCAATTTCGGAGTAGTGCCGCAGCGCATAGAAAATGGCTTCGGCCAAAATCGTTCGATCACGGCTACCCAGCTTAGGGTTGGACTTGAAGAACGCCTTCATGAGCGTATCAGCCGGTCCATCGAGCTTAAGAATCACCGCAAAAGCGCGCGCCAACTCACCCGCGATCAGATTGGTGATGCGGACTTTGCTCGGATTGAGTTTTTGCTGACGCATTGCAGCAGGAACGCCTTTGACGGGAGCAGCCTTGCGATTTTGCTCAGCCTGACGCTTTTGCGCAGCGCGCTGACGTTCCGTAAGCTTCTTTTCCGTTTTTTCTCGACGGACCTTAACCGGAGCAAACGGCATCTTTTTGGTTTTCTGTTCCATGGTTGTGTTTCTCAAGCGCAGCAATCAAAAACAGCAAGAGACTTAGCCGTTTCGTCATCCGTCACGGTGCGGCCGTCGACAAGCTTGACCTTGCCGGAAGCCACGGCCTTGACGGCACGCGGATAAAGAATGTGTTCGAGACGAAGCCCTCGGTGGGCAAGCGTATCGGCATCGTCACTGGCGAGTACCGGCACGACGGCCTGACCGATGATGGCGCCGCCATCGAGTTCGGAACTCACGAAGTGCACCGTACAGCCGTGCACGCGAACGCCTGGAGTGCGCGGTTGTGCGTATCGAGTCCCTTAAAAAGCGGCAACAGAGCAGGGTGAATATTGAGAATCTTGCCTTCGTAGTGATCGACAAAAACGGGCGTCAGAACGCGCATGAAGCCTGCTAGCACCACCACATCCGGATTGTGCTTGTCGATGATCTCAATCATGGCGCGCTCAAAAGCTTCACGGGTATCAAACGCCTTGTGATCCACCACGGCCGTTTCAATACCCATTTCCTTGGCGCGATCAAGCCCGGCCGCATCAGGGCGGTTGGAAAGCACGAGCGAAATGCGGATACCCTCGGCAGCCCAATTTTCCCGTTCGCAGGCCTGAGCAATCGCCACAAAGTTCGAGCCGCGGCCCGAGATCAAAACAACGATGTTTTTCATAAATGCAAATGCACCCGAATCTTTCTCAAGACCGGGTTGACACATATCTGATTAATAGAAAACTGGAAATCTCGAATAGACAAGAAGTGCCGAAGCAACCGTCGACACTCGCTCCGTTACGGCAGGGCAATTGTACTTGAGTTGCGGCAACCGCAGAAGATTCCGGTGAAACAAGAATTTGCCTTACATGGCCTATGTCGCATTCGTATAATCTGCGGCAGCAAGTTTTCTGCGCATAATCCTAAACAACCTTCGCAAGAGCTTGACCAGTATTTAGGCAACCTTCACCCTACAGACCGGCATGCAAATCATTCGCGGCCTTCCCGGCCCCTCTCACAAACGTCCCTGCGCAGTTGCCATCGGAAATTTCGACGGCGTTCATCTCGGCCACCAGCGACTTCTTCGGGCGGTAACAAAGGAAGCGCACGCTCGAGGTCTGGCCTCCGCAGTCGTTACGTTTGAACCGCACCCGCGCGAGCTCTTTGGTAAGGAGCCCTTTGCCCGTATCAGCACGTTACGCGACAAGATGATTGCCATTGCCGGCTGCGGCATTGACGCTGTTTACATCATGCCCTTTCACAAACGCTTTGCTGCGCTCTCGCCCGAGGCGTTCGTTCGCAACATTCTTTTCGAAGGCATCAGTTGCCGCTGGGTGACGGTTGGTGATAACTTCCATTTCGGCGCAGGCGGCTCGGGAGATTTTGCCGATCTCAAGCGACTGGGCGAAACCTTTGGTTTTGAGGCTCTTGCTACCCCTCTTCTCTATCAATCGGATGAAAGAGTGTCGAGTTCCTGTATTCGTGAGGCGATGGCTTTAGGCGATCTCAATGAAGCACAAACCATGCTGGGCCGTCCCTACCGTGTCACTGGCCGTGTCATTCACGGCGCAGCACTCGGCCGGACACTGGGCTTTCCGACGCTCAATGTCGCAATGCTGCCTCCCGGATCCAAGGCCGTCTGCGCGCTGCATGGCGTCTTTGCGGTGCGCGTCAAGGGGCTTGACGGCGACACTGTTTTCGGTGGCGCCGCTAGCCTAGGCTACAAACCGACTGTAGCATCCGATCGGCGCTGGCTACTGGAAACGTTCGTCTTCAACTATTCGGGCAACGCATACGGTCGCATCGTTGAAATCGAATTCGTGCAAAAGCTCCGAGATGAAAAAAAGTTCTCGGGACTGGATGAACTTAAAGCCGCCATCCAACGCGACGCAGAGGCAGCAAGACATCTTTTGGGTGTTTAGGGAACAAAAGAAAGATTCGTCTTAAGAGATTCACGCAACGTATCGCTTTAGCCGATTCACTCCGAGAAGCTGGCCGAGCGCCATAAGCAAGCTTACCTATAGCAAACGAAGCGCTTCTGACTGTAAACTAACGACTCGTTGCGCTTGCGCCTTCCTGACAGCGCTTTTTATCGCGCATCTCAAAATTTATTCCTTTTCAATCTTTCAGAAGAGCCCGAGGGGGCCTGGAGTTTGACACATGGCTAAAGCCGATAAAGCCGGCAATACGGCAAAGTACCCGCTTAATCTACCCGATACCGCCTTTCCGATGCGCGGCGACCTGCCCAAGCGTGAACCCGTCTGGGTTGCCGACTGGGAAAAGCGCGACCTGTATCACACGATTCAAAACGTCTGCAAAAACCGCCGCAACCGTTTCGTGCTGCACGACGGTCCGCCGTATGCCAACGGTGAAATTCACCTCGGCCATGCCTTAAACAAGATTCTCAAGGACATCGTCAACAAGACCAAGCTTTTTGAGGGCTACGATGTCCCCTACGTGCCGGGCTGGGACTGCCACGGCATGCCGATCGAAATCCAGATCGAAAAGATGTACGGCAAGGGGCTCGAAAAGACCGACCTGATGGCCAAGGCCCGCGCCTATGCCAAGGAACAGGTCGCCAAACAGAAAGCCGGCTTCAAGCGTCTGGGCGTGCTCGCCGACTGGGAAAATCCGTACCTGACGATGCGCCCGGAAACGGAAGCCGCCGAAATCCGCACGCTTGCCCGCATCGTGAAGAAGGGCTACGTGTACCGCGGCTTGAAGCCCGTTAACTGGTGCTTTGACTGCTGCTCGGCGTTGGCCGAAGCCGAAGTCGAATACGCCGACCGCGAAAGCTACGCCATCGACGTCGCCTTCCCTCTTTCCGAAGAAGACAAGCCCAAGGTTGAAGAACTGATGGGCGTGAAGATTGAAAAGCCCTGCTACACGGTGATCTGGACCACGACTCCGTGGACGATCCCGGCCAACCAGGCCATTAACATGCACCCGGATCTGTCGTACGCTCTCGTTGACTGCGGCGACAAGTACCTGATTCTGGGCACCAACCTTGTGGAAGATTGCCTCAAGCGCTACAAGCTCGAAGGCAAGATCGTCGGCGAAACCAACGGCAAGAACCTCGATCACGTCCGCTTCATGCACCCCTTCAGCCAATTGCACGAAGGCTTCAAGCGCTTCTCGCCGGTGTTCCTCGGTGAGTACGTGGAAGCCACGAGCGGTACGGGCGTCGTGCACTCGGCTCCGGCCTACGGCCTGGACGACTTTGTTTCGTGCAAGGCCAACGGCATGACCAACGATCAGATTCTCAACCCGGTGATGGGCAACGGCGTCTATGCCGACTGGCTCCCGCTCTTCGGCGGTCTCAACATTTGGAAGGCTCAGCCCAAGATTGTTGACACGATGCGCGTGGCGGGCGTGCTGCTTAACTGCGAAATGATCCAGCACAGCTACATGCACTGCTGGCGCCACAAGACGCCGCTCATCTATCGTGCAACGGCTCAGTGGTTCATCCGCATGGACAAGCCCACGGCCGACACCAAGGGCGTGCTCAACACCGAAGCCGAAGAAAAGAGCCTGCGCGAAACGGCTCTGGCAGGTGTCGATGCCACCAAGTTCATCCCGTCCTGGGGCTACAACCGTTTGCACGCCATGATCGAGAACCGTCCCGACTGGTGCATCTCGCGTCAGCGCAACTGGGGCGTACCCCTGCCCTTCTTCATGAACAAGGCAACGGGTGAACTGCATCCGCGTACGCTCGAAATCATGGAAGAAGTCGCCCAACGCGTTGAAAAAGAAGGCATCGAAGCCTGGGTGAAGGCTAAGGCCGAAGACTTCATGCCCGCCGAAGAAGCCGCTCAGTACGACAAGACCACCGACATTCTCGACGTGTGGTTCGACTCCGGTTCCACGTACGAAACCGTGATGAACGGCTCGCACAAAGACGTCTACGACGGCAAGCCTCACTGCGACCTCTACCTTGAAGGCAGCGATCAGCACCGCGGCTGGTTCCATTCCTCCCTGTTGACGAGTTCCATTCTTTACGGCCGTCCGCCCTACGATGCGCTTCTCACGCACGGCTTCCTCGTCGACGAAGAAGGCAAGAAGATGTCCAAGTCTCGCGGCAATGCCATGGGTCCGAAGGAAATCTACGAAAAGTACGGCGCCGAAATCTGCCGTCTCTGGGTGGCTCAGACCGACTACACAGGCGACCTGCGTATCGGCCCGACCATCATCAAGGGTGTTGTCGACAGCTACCGCCGCATCCGCAACACGCTGCGATTCCTGCTTGCCAACACGAACGACTTCGACATCAATAAGGATGCCGTGCCGGTCGATCAGATGCTCGAGCTTGATCGCTGGGCGCTGGCTCGCGTTGCCGAGCTTCAAAAGCAGATCATTGAGGCAAATGAAACCTATAGCTTCCAGCAAGTCGCCACTCTTTTGATGGGCTTTGCCACCGACGACCTGGGCAGTTTCTACCTCGACATCCTCAAGGACCGTCTCTACACCACGAAGACCGACGGTCTGCCGCGCCGCAGCGCTCAGACCGCCCTGTGGCACATCACGGCGGCCTATCTGCGTCTGATGGCTCCGATCCTTTCCTTTACGGCCGAAGAAGCCTTTGCGATCTTCAGTCCGAACAAGGAAGGTACGATCTTTACCGAGCTCTATCACACGGTGCCTGCTGTCGAAGGCTCCGAAGTGTTGCTCGCCAAGTGGTCGACGATCCGCGACGTTCGCGCCGAAGTGCTCAAGAAGATCGAAGAGCTGCGCATGCAAAGCCTTGTGGGCTCGAGCCTGCAGGCCGAATGCAAGATCGCCGCAAGCGGTGAAACATACGAGACCCTCGCGGGCCTGGGCGATGAACTCAAGTTCGTGATGATGACCTCGCGCGCCGAACTCGTGAAAAACGAAGGTGACTTGGAAATCACGGTTACCGCCACCGAGCAGAAGAAGTGCTGCCGCTGCTGGCACTACGTTCCGAGCGTGGGCAACAATGCCGAACATCCGGAACTGTGCGAACGGTGCCTCACGAACCTCTTCGGCGCCGGCGAAGTCCGCACCAAGGCCTAAACGCCGTGACCGAGATCAATCGATCCGCACCCCGGAGCCCCGCTCCGGGGCGTTTTGTCCTCTGGCTTGCGGCAGCGTTCGTGTTGCTCGTTGTCGACCGGATCACGAAGGTCGCCGTCATCGATACGCTCGCGTACGGCGCCTTTGTCCCTGTCACGCCCTTTTTCAATCTTTGTCACGTTCGCAACACGGGCGCGGCCTTTTCGTTTCTGGGTGACGCAGGCGGATGGCAAATTTTCGCCTTCGCGGGCATAGCCCTGCTTGTGACTGCAGCGTGTCTGTTCTTTCTGTGGCGTCACGCCAAGCGCACACTCTTTGCCTTCTCGATGTCCCTGGTGATTTCAGGAGCCCTGGGCAACCTCTGGGATCGCCTCGTCTACGGCTACGTCACGGACTTTCTTGACTTTCACGCATTCGGCTACCATTGGCCTGCCTTCAATGTCGCAGACATCTGCATCTGCATAGGCGCGGCACTTCTCGTGTTCGACGAATTCCGCCGCGAAAAGTAAATTCTTTCGAGCTGATACTCCTTATGGCAAAAAACGCGTCTGTTTGTGCACGACGCGTTTTTTTGCTGTGAACAGTGTCTTGGTCAGATCAACTCGTAGGTAGCCGCCTGAATCGGCGTGTTGAGATTCGGAAGCACCCGCTCAAGGAGAATACCGTCACGGTTATCCATCTTGTACCCGAATGTGGAGCGAATGCCCTGCAAAATAAACTGAGCGGCGCGATCAAGCGCAATCGGAAGGCTGTCGCCCTGCAGGAGGCTGCCCGTAATCACGCTCGTGAAGCTGTCGCCCGTGCCGGGATAATGTGCGGGCAAGTACGGACAGGTGACCTTCCAGGTGCGCAGATCGGATTTGCTGCGTGCGATGACGGATGTCAGTCCCGACTGCCCCGGCACCGGAACCCCTGTGATGATCACCGTATCGGGTCCCATTTCGGAAAGTTCGGCAATCAAGTCTTTGAGTTCCTCGGTCGTGCAGTCCGTCTTGTATGGCCGAGCCAAGAGCGCAAACGCTTCAGTGAGATTCGGCGTAAGCACGTCGGCTCGGCGTGCCAGACGACGCATCTGCTCGACCATCTCCTGCGTCATCTTGCTGTAAAGGTGCCCGTTGTCACCGAGGACAGGGTCCACCACCACGAGCGTCTCGTCCCGTCGAAATCGCTCAATAAAACCGCAGACGATCTCGATCTGACGCGGCGAGCCCATATACCCCGTATAGATCGCATCGAAATTGACGCCGAGTTTTTCCCACTGATCAATGATTTTGGGCATCTCTTCGGTGAGATCCAAAAAAGAGAAGTCCGGGTACTGAGAGTGATTGGAAAGAATTGCGGTTGGCAGCGGACACACGTTAAAGCCCATGGTCGAGAGAATCGGAATGACGGCCATCAGAGACGTCCGGCCAATTCCGGACAGGTCGTGAATCGCCGCAATGCGGCGAAAGTTGGGCTGGAAACGCATGTCGAAGACTTCCTTTTGGCTTCTGTGGTTTTCGAGGTTCCTAAAGATACCACTTCGCAAGACGTCAAGCATCTGCACTCGGCAATATTTGAGAACAATCGCGGCGTGCAAGTTGCTAAACTCACCGCACTCAAAAATTTTGACTCTTGGAGAATTGACAATGTTTCAGATCGGAGAAACCGTCGTCAACGTCAAAGGCCCCTCCACGGCAGGCGACTTTGATTTGCAAGCCCTACGCGGCCGCTGGGTGGTGCTTTATTTCTACCCGAAGGACAACACGTCGGCCTGTACGATGGAGGCGCGCGACTTTACGGCTGCCGTACCTCAGTTCGAGGCATTGAACGCCAAGGTAATCGGCGTCTCCCGCGATTCGGTGAAAACCCACGAAGGCTTTTGCACCCGCCAGGAACTTGGTATTGAACTCGTGAGCGACAAGTCCGAAGAGCTCTGCACAGCCTTTGATGTCATCAAGCCCAAGGTTATGTACGGCAAACCCTGCCGCGGCATCGTTCGCTCCACCTTCCTCATTGATCCGCAGGGTAGGCTCGCGTTTGAGTGGCGCGGCGTCAAGGTTCCGGGTCACGTGGAAGCGGTACTCGAAAAGATCCGTAAGCTCTCTTAATCCAATCCTCCGGCAAGACGTCTACACTGTCTTCTGATATTCGACTTCAATCTAGAACTGCTTCACGATGACTGCAAAGCTATACCCTCGCCTGGCTGCCAAAAACATTACGGTGGCTGTCACGGGCGGCATCGCCGCCTACAAAACCTGTGAGCTCGTAAGGCTTTTGGTCAAATCGGGAGCAACGGTTCGCGTCTGCATGACGCAAGCCGCGACAGAGTTTGTCGGTCCGCTTACGTTTGCCGCGCTCTCAGGACATCCGGTACAAACCGAGGCCTTTGACGGCACAATGCAACACCTAGCACTCACTCGCAACTGCGACCTTCTGATCGTTGCGCCAGCCACCGCCAATATTCTTGCCAAAGCGGCCAACGGCATTGCCGACGACCTGGTGAGTTCCGTTATTCTCGCAAGCTCCTGCCCGGTCGCCGTATGCCCTGCAATGAACAGCAATATGTGGGCCAAAGCAAGCACGCAGCGCAACATCAATCAGTTGAAAGTCGACGGCTTTGCCGTACTTGGCCCCGCGTGCGGGGAACTTGCCTGCGGCGTTTCAGGCGCAGGCCGCATGATCGAGCCTGAAGAAATCGCCGCACACGCCGCGCGCCTGCTTTCTCCGAAGATCCTGCAGGGTAAGCGCATCGTTGTCACGGCAGGTCCCACCTATGAAGCGCTGGACCCCGTGCGCGGCATCACCAACCGCAGCTCAGGCAAGCAGGGTTACGCCGTTGCGCAGGCCGCTTTTGAAGCCGGAGCCGATGTGACGCTTATTTCCGGCCCCACTTCTATCAAAGCCCCATACGGCGTCAAAGTCGTGCCGGTCGTTTCGGCAGAGGAAATGAACGAGGCCGTGCGCCGTGAGGCAACCGGCGCCGATGTCTTTGTGAGCGTTGCTGCCGTTGCCGACTGGCGTGCTCAGACTGTCGCCGATGAAAAAATCAAGAAGTCCGATGAACCGCCCACGTTAGAGCTCGTGGAAAATCCGGACATCCTCGCGCAGGCGGCACGAGAATTTCCCTCGCTTTACTGCGTCGGCTTTGCCGCCGAAACCGAAAACGTGCTTGAAAACGCTCGCGGTAAGCGCATCCGCAAGCACGCTCGCATGATCGTGGCAAACAACGCTCGTAGCGCCATCGGCTGCGACATGAACGAAGCGATGATCGTGACGGCCGACAAGGAAGTCGCCACGGGTCACGTGAGCAAAGACAAGCTTGCGCAGACCATCATCGAATGCATCGCCGAAGACCTCGCAAAGGAGGTGTAGATATGGCCTTCAAACTCAACGAAAAAACGCTTGAGCCTCACAACGGCGACTACATCGCGTTTTTGAAGGAAATCGAAAAAGGCAACGCCAAGGTAAGCGGCCTAACCGTCTCCGTCAACAGCGACATGCCGGGCATGGTTACCGTGCGGCGCGCTAACGAATCCGATCAGGCTTCCTCGTCACCCGGTTTCATCGCCAAGAACAAGAACGCCATGCCTGCGCTGTTGCGCCTTGCGGGCAGCGTGATCGCGCTTTTCGGCGTGTTGTTCATCATTGCAGGCATGTCCGAGCCGAGCCTTCAAAATTTGATTCCTGTCGGAATGTTCGTAACATTCGGCGGTCTTGTTTGCGCGCTCTCACAGCATCAGAAGCTTGAGCGGCTCAAACGGCTTGAAAAAGCTGAACAACCCAACAACCAGTAAGAAAAAATGAAACTTGCACTCAAGGTCCTTGACGAACGCATCCGCGAGCACCTTCCGCGCTATGCAACGCCGGGCTCCGCCGGCCTCGATCTTCGCGCCCTTCTCGATGAGCCGCTCACGATCAATCCCGGTGAAACGGTCCTCGTAAAGACCGGCCTGGCGATCCATATCGGTGATCCCAATTACGCCGCCGTCATTATTCCCCGCAGCGGAATGGGCCATAAAAAGGGCATTGTCCTCGGAAATCTGGTGGGTCTGATTGATTCCGACTATCAGGGCGAACTGATGATCAGCACCTGGAACCGTGGCAAAGAGCCTTTTGTTCTGGAACCTTTCGAGCGTCTGGCACAGTTGGTGGTGCTGCCTGTCGTGCAACCCGAGTTTGAACTTGTGACTGATTTTGAAGCAAGTTCGCGCGGAGAAGGCGGTTTCGGCTCGACCGGTACGAAATAACCTGAACAGCCATCGCCATGAAATCAAGGCGCTTCTTATCAGAGGCGCCTTTTTCATGCTTGCACTTTTCAGGCAAACCTTTGATACCGCCCGTCTCGACCGGTCATTTGCAGCGCGATAGCATGTTTGCAAGTCCACTAAACACCAATCGGAAAGGAACAACACCATGCGTGCCCATCGACCACTTGCCTCGCTCCTTGTCTGCTTGGGTCTACTCTCTTCAGGAACCGCTATGTCCGAAACCATCCAAGTTTCTGTTGACGGCAAGAGCTATCCCATCGAAATGGCCGATAACGCCGACGCTCGCACTTTCCTCGCCCGACTGCCGATGACGCTCACATTTGAGAACTTCGGTCGCAACGAACGTATTGCATATCCCAAGCCTGCTCTGGAACTCGAACGCGCCGCCCGTCACTTTAAGATCACGCGCGGAACGATGACCGTCTACAAGCCTTGGGGCAATATTGCGATATTCCTCGTGGACTTCCCGTGGAGTTCCGACTTGGCCGATCTCGGTCAAATCAGCCCGGAAGGTCTTGAAGCCATTCGTAAAAGCGGCGACAAACCCGTTACCTTCTTCAAGTAACCTGCCATAAGTAAGACGCATCCTGCGATACGTCTTACCTTCTGCGTTACCTAAATACGGATTTATTTTTTTGGACAAGTATCAGACTGACAGCCAGAAGCGCACACACCATAAGAAAAGCGCCTTGCAGCGACACCGCCGAAGATATCGCTCCGATCAGGGCAGGACCGGCCAACAGGCCGCCGTAACCGACAGTCGTTACAGCCGTAATGGCTTTAACGCTATCCATTACTGCCGATCGCGACGCAGCCGAGATGACAATCGGAGCAATGTTGGCAATTCCGAGCCCCATGATAAACAAGGAGACCATGGCGCTTGCCGGATAGGGAAAGAGCACCAACGCCAGAAGCGTTGCGAGCATCATGGCGATTCCAACGGAAAGCATCGTCACAGCGCCGAACTTCATTGCCAATTTGTCGCCGATCAGACGTGAAATGGCCATTGCAATGACAAAAAGTGTGTACCCGACAGCGCTGACTTCCTGAGGTACCCCGGCGTAGTCTCGCAAATAGATAGCACTCCAGTCGAGCATGCTGCCTTCGGTCAGAAAGATGACTGCACAAACCAGCGCAAGAATGGCTACGGATCCGTTAAACGCCAATCCGTTGCTGCGCTTTTCTTTTGTTTTTCTGGGCACCTCAATTGGATGGTTTTCTATACGCCGCAGCAAAACAATCATCGTTAAAGCCAGCAAGGCCATCAGCGTTCCTACGGCCTGCCCCGGAGCAAGCCCCAGCACAAACAACGAAGTAAGCGCTACCGCCGAAACAACTTCTCCGATGGAATAAGCGGCATGCAAGCCGCTCATTAGCCGAGCTTGGTTGCGATTTTCCAAATGCGTACCGTAAATATTGACGCTCACTTCCAGACAACCCAGTGTCACGCCGTAAGCCAAAAGTGCGGCGCACTCAATGTAGAACCCTGGCACAAGCGAAAGCACCACCAGCAAAAGGCAGGACGCCAATCCGGAAAGCAATATCGCATTTCGAGCTCCGATACGCTGCGTCAACCGACCAGCCAAGGGCATGCCGACAAAAGAACCGACTCCTAAGCCCAACAGCAAGAAACCCAAAACATAGGGCTCCAACAGCAATTGCGCCTGAACAAAAGGAATCAAAGGAGCCCACGAGGCCACTGTAAAACCTCCGGCGAAAAAACCGATGCGGGCAGCCCAAAGTTCAGCTCCGGAAACAGCATTCATTCGATTGCCGCTTCCCGCATGGATTTTCTCGTCAGCCTTTGCATCTTGCAAAGAATGTTGAGCAGATAAATTTAGATCAAGCGTCGCAACCGCGCTCATCGGTTTCTTTTTGAGAGAGGAATTCAAAGACATAGGCCTGTTCCGTAGAGTTAGTCATAACGAAATTTTCTCATCAAAATTTTGAGTAATCTAGTTAGAATTCATCAATAAATTGATAGATACTAAAAGGCGCACTGTCCCATGGGATTAAAAATTGATGAACTTCGCTCCTTTGTTGCCGTTGCGGCAACAGGTTCATTCTCTGAAGCGGCACGAAAAATGAGACGGGCTCAGTCGGTGGTGTCGATGCATATTTCAGGCATGGAGGCCGAACTTGGTTACAAGCTTTTTGACCGGACGCCCAAACCTGTTTTGACACCCAGAGGAACTGAACTTCTGGTCGGCGCGCAACGTCTTCTGGCTGAAGCGGATCGTCTTGAAACCCGAGCCCTGTCGCTTACCGATACGCCATCCCCTGCTCTTTACATGGGCATTGATCTTGTCCTGGAAGCTCCGGTCATGATTGACTGGCTGCGGCTGTTTGCCCGACGCTTTCCATCCGTACGGCTGCAGGTTGAAAACATAACCGGTTCTGAAGCAGACTGGTTTTTCAGCAAAGCCGGCATGAATTTGGCTCTGATTTTTGCATCCTCCCCATCTTCTCACTGCGATGAGAGATTGCTCGGGCACTCACCCGTGTCCATTGTTGTCGCAAAAAACCATCCGTTGGCCTCCCTTTCTCGGCCAACCCTTGAAGATTTGCGCTGCTACCGACAAATCGTGGTGCACGCCAGAGCACCGGAAGCAACTCCACCCCGTGTTATTTGCAACGACCATTGGGAAGTTGACAGCGGCCTATGGGCTTTGGGCTTGGCTGCAAAAGGGGTAGGCTGGGCGATTCTGCCCAAATTCTTACTTTTAGGTCAGTCGCCGTACAAGAACTTGGTTACTTCCATCGATTCAACGCTTGCGCTTGCTCCGGAACGTCTTGTGTTACGAAGCCGCGACGGTGAAGTTGATCCCGAAATTTTAAATTGGTGGGCAGGCACAATCAGTAAGTACAAAGCCAAAATCGGTCTTACCTAAAAATCCGTCGTATTCCTTCCAGCAAGAAAATTTCTTCAGTCGGTGCCTGGAAATACCGTCAGCCGTGCACAAACATACTGTACGACGTTGAAAGCGGCCCCAAGGCTGTAGCTATTCGGCTCTCGCCTTGATCCAATTCTTGATCTCGTCGACAACTTTTTCTTCCCGACCATTGAAACCATGGTACGCAAATGCCTGACATGGCTTACCTTTGGTCTTTCCGCCGGATACGGTCACGAAGTCGGCATTTAGCTTTGCCGCAAGTTCTCGGGCCGCATCGTAAGGCGTGCTCTTGCAGCCATCGGAAACATGGTGCACAAAGAGTTTAGGGACCTTGATTGCATCCAATGGGATATCTCTGAGCTCTTTCATTGACGCAGTAAAGACCACACCATCGAGACGGTCACGACATTTACCGACGACTTGAGCCGCCGCCAGCGTACCTCTGCTGGTTGAGACCAGCCAGACTGAGGCATGCGGATACAGTTGCCGGATTCTGTCGAGCAGCAAAGAAAAACGCTTTTGATCACTCGAAGCATCGGTTGAGACCGTTGCAAACTCATTGTCGGCCAGAAGTAAACGGGAGCGAATCAGAAAATTGTTGCGCTTACCGAAGAAAATCTTTCCGCCCGTTAGGTGCGCCGCGACACGTCCGTCGCCACCCGGGAAAAGAATCAGGACATATTTCGGCGACGGACTTTCGGCTGTCAGAATGCAAGTAGCCGTTGGATCAGTCTTATCAAAGTTCAGCAGCGAATCTCCGGCAAACACTGTCGACACAGCAAACGCCGTTACACTCAAAACAAGTTTTGCGAGTCGCATTTTTTCCTCGTCTTCTCTGTAAACAACCTCCCTGCTGCCTTCGCCCGACCTTATCTTGGAAGTCTGAAAAAAAGCAAAGGCACCGGTATCACTTGTATAGGACACCGGTGCCTCTTGTGGATTATGGATCTGCCAATTCGAGCAGATCAGAGCTTCTCAGTGAGTTCCTTGATCACTTCGACCGCATCTGCCTCCAAATAGTAGTCAGACATTTCGAAGATCGGAGCTTCAGCATCCTTGTTCACGGACACGATAACTTTGGAGTCCTTCATGCCGGCTACGTGCTGAATGGCGCCGGAAATACCGAAAGCCATGTAGAGCTCGGGAGCCACGATCTTGCCGGTCTGACCGACCTGCGTTTCGCTGGGTACCAGGTTCATATCCACCACGGCTCGGGTGGAACCCAAAGCTGCCCCCATCTTTTCGGCAAGCTTATCAAGAGCGGCAAATCCTTCTTCGTCGAAGAGACCGCGGCCTCCGGCAACGACGCGCTTGGCAGTGAGCAAATCCGGACGATCGCTTGCCGCTTCTTCCACACTCACAAATTTAAATCCGCGGGAAGACGGCGTCACAGAAAGCTTCTCAACGGCAGCATTTCCGCCTTCGGCTGGAACCGCCTCAAAAGAGGTAGCACGGACACTTGCTACAACAGGTGTTGCGGAGGTTTTGACGGTAGCCAGAACGCCGCCCGCGTAGATGTAGCGCTTGAACGTATCGGCGGAGATCACGCCTGCAATTTCAGTGAGAGCTGACACACCGAGTTTGGCGGCCGTGCGCGGCATAGCGGCCTTGCCGGACGTGCCTGCCGTAAAGAGGATGTGGCTATAGCTACCGGCCTGCTGAGCTGCCAGCACAGCATCCGTCAATGCTTCGGGCAGGCAGTGATTAAATGCTTCGCCTTCGGCTACAAGCACCTTATGCACACCGGTCACAGAAGCCGCCTGCTTGACTGCCCCTTCGCAGTTTTGCCCAGCCACCAAAACGTCAACTTCAGAGCCGAGTTCAAAAGCCGCCTTGAGCGTATTCAGAGTCGAAGACTTAAGCTGAGCATCGCTGTGCTCTGCAATCACAAGAATAGTCATATTCCTTCAATTCCTATTATCAGAGCACCTTGGCCGTGTTTTTCAAAACGTCAATCAGTTCATCAACACTGTTCAACTTGACGCCGGCACTGCGAGCGGGCGGTTCAATCACTTCCTGCAGATCAAGCGTGCGCTTGCCGATGTCAGCCACGTCGGCGGCTTCAACAGCATCCACGGGCTTCTTCTTGGCCTTCATCATATTGGGCAAGGTCACGTAGCGCGGTTCGGCCAGACGCAGGTCGGCAGAGACCACGGCAGGCAGTTCGCCTTCAACCTTCATCAGCCCCGTATCGGTTTCTCGCACGCAGATGATCTTGCTGCCTTCAAGCTGCAGACTGCTGACGTTGATTGCCACGGGCCAGTCCAGAAGAGCCGAGAGCATCTGCGGCACCTGACCGGCATCATTGTCAATAGCCTGTTTGCCTAGAAGCACCAGAGCGGCCTCTTCTCGCTTAGCAATAGCAGCCAGGAGTTTGGCAACGGCCAGGGGTTCAATCTTGGTGTCGGGATGCTTGATATGAATCGCACGGTCAGCACCCATCGCCATGGCCACTCGTAACGTGTCGACCGTCTTATCGGGACCGATCGAAACGACCACAACCTCGTCAGCCTGGCCGGCTTCCTTCAGCCGAACGGCCTGCTCGACGGCGATTTCGTCAAAAGGATTCATGGACATCTTGACGTTGGCCGTATCGACATCCGAGTGGTCGGGCAAGACGTGAACCTTTACGTTGTAGTCCACAACTCGCTTAACCGCAACAAGAATTCGCATAACAAGAACTCCAATAGCCGTCCGAAACGAGCAGTTGTTGAGAACCGTTTGCGGACGTTTTTAAGCTGCACTATAGAAAGACGGCGGCAATTATAAAGAGCACAAAGCCGATTTTGACACCATCAAAAATGCGAGTTTACGCACAATGCTGAAGGCTTCCCTAACAACGACTTATCAAAGAAAAAGCCGTCAAAATTGAAATTCAAACGTGAATTCCGATTCAGCTGAAAATGTACCGAAAAGCAGACATAAGCCCTTGAAATCACGCATTTTTGTATTTCATATGTGAGAAAATGTAATCAAAGAAAGACATATGGTTCGGGCGCTTAGCCCCTTTGGACACATACGGGATCGAGAGCTATGAGAAACAACACAACACCGAGTCTGCCGCATTTGAAGCAAATCCTTCTTTGGATCGCTATTTGGCTTGCCGTTTTTATTGTCATCCGCATGATCGGATGGGGCGTGGGTGAAGCCTGCGACGGAACCATCAACTGTCTTATTTAATCGGTCTGAGCGATAATTGGATCGGATATGGCTTTGGCGGCCCGAGCGCAGCAGGAAGCCCTCCTGCAGCTCGTCTCCTTTGCTTCCCTTAGCGCCTCTTTTACAGCGCCTGCTCTCCGGCCGCCGATCGGGCCCGACCTCAATCTAAGACATCCTTCTTTTTGTGTACGTCTTATGGCGGCGCTTTTTCACTCGCAAGTTGCATCCTTTTGTGGCATATTTCGGTGCACTCTCACACGGTGACGCGCAACATGCTGTCACCGAGCGAATTTCATCGTCCCGGATTCCTTGTTTGTTGCTCTTATGAAGGTTGAGCTCGCCATTGTCGGCTTGAGCTCCCGCTGTTCTTTTTTGTCACCGGCTCACTTGGAGCCGCAAGGGGAGTTTGTGGTCTTTTTCCCTCTCCCTGTACCTGAAGCACAAACACAACGATCAATTTTTTCACCTTTTTGTCTTTTAACTTTTTAGGAGTCACATTCCGATGCTGTCCGACATTGAAATTGCTCAGAGCGCCAAACTCAAGCGTATCGACGACCTCGCTCATGAGTGGGGATTGGAAGACAACGAATTTGAACCGTACGGCTGGGACAAGGCCAAGCTCACCCTCAACCCGGAACGCAAGGCTGACGCCAAGCTGATTCTCGTCACTGCCACCTCCGGCATGCCCGCCGGTTCCGGCAAGACGACCACATCCATCGCTCTTGCTCAGGCACTCAACCGACTCGGTAAGAAGGCCGTTCTCGCGCTTCGCGAACCCTCCCTCGGTCCGGTCTTCGGCATGAAAGGCGGTGCCGCTGGCGGCGGCTACTCGCAGGTGTTGCCGATGGAATCCGTGAACCTGCACTTTACCGGCGACTTCCACGCCATCACCGCCGCCAACAACCTCATTTCCGCCTTGGTCGACAACGCCCGTCACCAGCGTCAGATTGATCTCAAGGAAGTCACCTGGCGCCGCGTGCTTGACGTCAACGACCGTCAGCTGCGTAACATCGTGACCGGTCTGGGCGGCAGCGCCAACGGCACCCCCTCGGAAGCAGGCTTTGACATCACAGCCGCCAGCGAACTGATGGCCGTTTTGTGTCTTGCCACCGACCTTGATGATCTGCGTGCCCGTATCGATCGTCTCGTGCTGGGCATCAAACGCGACGGTTCGGCCTTCACCTGCGCCGAACTCGGCGCCACGGGCTCCGTCATGGCTCTGCTGCTTGACGCCATGAAGCCCAACCTTGTGCAGACGCTCGAAGGTACGCCCGCTCTCGTGCACGGCGGCCCGTTTGCCAACATCGCCCACGGCTGCAACTCGGTGGTCGCCACGCTTGCCGCCATGAAACTCGGTGAATACGCCATTACGGAAGCCGGCTTCGGTTCCGATCTGGGCGCTGAGAAGTTCTACGACATCAAGTGCCGTCACGCGGGTCTGCGTCCTGCCGCCGTCGTTCTTGTCACCAGCCTCAAGGCGCTGAAGTGGCACGGCGGTGTGGCTCTGCCCGAAATCGGCAAACCCAATATGGAAGCTCTCAAGGCCGGTCTGTGCAACCTTGACGCACACGTCGCCAACCTCAAGGCTTTTGGCCCCGAAATTGTTGTTAGCATGAACCACTTCTACAACGACCCGGAAGACGAAATCGCCGTCTTGCGCGCCCGTTGCGAAGAACTCGGCGTTCGCTTTGCTATCAGCGACGGCTTTGCCAAGGGCGGCGAAGGCGCCGAAAGCGTGGCCAAGGAAGTTCTTGAAGCCGCAGCTGCTTCCAAGGGAGAACTGCACTTCACCGTGGAAGATGAAGATCCGATCGCCGTCAAGGTTGAAAAGATCGCCAAGCGTGTCTACGGTGCCGGCTCGGTTTCGTTCTCCGAAGCCGCCAAGAAGGACCTCAAGACACTCACCGACATGGGCTTTGGCAATCTGCCTGTGTGCATCGCCAAGACTCCCTTCTCGCTGACAGCCGACCCGAAGGCGCTCGGTGCCCCCAAGGGCTTCGATTTGCCGGTTCAGCGCGTGATTCTCAATGCCGGCGCCGGTTTTGCTGTCGTCACAACTGGAGCCATCATGCGTATGCCGGGGCTTCCCAAGGCCCCTGCTGCCATGCACATTGACGTCAAGGACGGCAAGATCACCGGTCTGGCCTAATCGGACAAACGCATCGACATAAACCGAGACATTTCTCTCGGTTCGTCAACGGCAGATTCCTTTCCGAGGAGCCTGCCGTTTTCGTTTTGTCACCAAAGCAACATCATCACGTCAAAAAGCACAGCTACTGTCTGCGCCGATGCATACAGTAGAAAAAGTTGAACAAAAACAAAGAAAAAGATGTCGCAAAATGCTCTCTCCGTCTGCTATGAAGACGCAAACCACACCGCTACACTTATCGGCCGTGTTTCTCTTCGAAACGGATCGATCGCCTTTGAATCCAATCACTCGGTGTTCAACAAATCTTCTGGTTGGAACCCCGCCTGCGAGATAAATGACGAGAAGCAATTGACGAGCCTTATCGTCGATTCGCTTCCGGATCTCTGGGGGCGAAAAGTAGCTTCCGAACTTCTCAAAGCTCGCGCGCGCAAAGATGAAGTCCGCCCAGCTCCTGTCGATGATGCTCAACTTCTCAGACTCGTCTGCGACAGTGACCGCATGGGGGCTCTGCGATTTGTCGATGAAAAAATGCCCGGGCGTTATCTCGGCGAAAGACGCTTCACGCCTCCAACAACGGTTGACTTGGCCGAACTCTGTCAAACAGCTCGTCGCATCGAAACCGGCGACATGCTCTCATCCGCTTGTCTCGAGCAATTCGCAGAAAACGCGACGGCTCTCGGAGGGTCTCGCCCTAAAACAAGTTTCATCAACGAGCAGAGTCAACTCTGCATCGCCAAATTTCCGAGCATCAACGATGACAGAGACAAAGGTGCCTGGGAGTACGTAACCGCGCGTCTGGCTCAACAAGCCGGCATCCGACTGCCGGACTTTGAGCTGATTGACATTGACGACCCTTTCGGTCGCGTCTTTGCCTCCAAGCGCTTTGACAGGACTGAAGCGGGGTCTCGTCTGCACTTTCTGTCCGTCAGAGCCTTGCTCGGTGCAACAGATAACCGTGAACCCCGCAGCTACCGAGACCTGACATCACTGATCGAAACTATCTGTCACGATCCGGAAAAACAAAAAGAAGAATTGTGGCGGCGCACCATCTTCAAATGCCTCATCCACGACGGAGACGATCATCTGCGCAACCTGGGTTTTCTTTTCACTCCGGCAGGCTGGGAACTAGCACCCGCATTTGATCTCAATCCGTCACTTTCTAAAAACCACCTGACACTCACCTATGGCGACGGATACCGAGACATTACCCCTGAAGCGCTTTTGAAACATTCTTCCGACTGGAGCATTCCTTCGGATATCGCCGAGAAAATCGCTTATGAAACAGTTCAGAGCATTGCCCGCTGGAAAGACGAAGCTCAATCCGCAGGTATTTCAGAGGCGCAGATCAAAATGATGCAACCCGCCTTTACAGAGCACTTTGATTGCATTTAAAGAATCAACCACTTCCTATTTCGTTAAAAATTCGCCATATCTTCATCTGAACGATAGACATCATCAAAAGAAAACGGCATACGGCATCATCTAAACAAAAACGAAAAAAGGCGAACAGGCCAATTCACTTTCAAAATTGATCGCAACAGGCCAAAAATGCATCTTTTGAATCAGAGCTCCGTACTTTTCCCTAGTCAAATTGGGGAGTTCTGCCTATGTGGAAATAAATCTTTTCAGGTTTTTCGACCTACTCCACCGCTCTCTTCGACTATGTCTGTTAGGCTGTATGCCCGTTTGTCATACAGTTCGCTGTAAAAGAAAGGATCGTTTCAATGCCGCAAATCCTCTTTATTCACTCAAGCGCGTTCGCCTCTGAGGTCCGCAAGGAGAACCAGGGGTCATATACGCGAAAGATGGCTCGCATCCTGCGCGAGACCATTCGAGGGCGCGGCGTCAAAATCGTTGAACGTGACGTAGCCGCCAAGCCGCCCGGAATGATTGATCAATCCTTCTTGCAGGCAGCCAGAACTTCCGCCTCTCACCGCACCCCCGAGCAAATTGAACGTCTGAGGGAAAGTGACGAATTGGTGGGCGAAGTTCTCGCTTCCGACGTACTCGTGATTTCCTGCCCCGTCTACAACTTCGGCATCCCGGCGCCTTTGAAAGCTTGGATCGACAATATCGTCCGCGAAGGCAAAACGTACACCTTCGGAGAAGGCCGCAATGCCAAACGAGTCTACGGTTTGTTGCACAACAAACTTGTGGTGTTGCTCCAAAGCTCTGGAAGCTCCGGCTTTCATACCGGTGGTTCCCGCGAGTCACTCAATCACGCCGATAAGGCTGTGATTGCAGTTTTCACGGAGCTTGGCGTACATAAGTTTGAAAAAGCCTCAATGGAAGGCGTGTGTGAAGAAACAGACGAAACACTTGAGCGCAACTGGATTCAGTGTGAACGCCGTTTGGCCGAAATCGCTGATCGCATCAAAGTTCGCTGGCGCGATCAGCATCGCGTCTAAACAAAAGCGCAGGCCCTTTCGAGACTGCGCCTATCGACTCATAGCCGACGCGCCTGTTCGAGCGCGTCGGCTTTTTGTTGTCTTTACTCTTCGTCATCCTTGCTTGCCGGTTTGGCAGGCTTGGAACGGCTGGCTTCGAGCTTGTCCAGATAAGCCGCATCAATGTCGCCCGTAACGTATTCGCCGTCAAAACACGAGCAATCGAAGCGGGAAATATTCGGATTAAGATCGGTGAGCGCTCCCTTAAGTCCTTCGACCGTCTGGAAGATCACAGCGTCGGCACCGATCTGACGCGCAACTTCTTCGGCAGAAGCCCCGTGACCGCAGATCAGTTCAGAGCGAGTCGGCATATCAATGCCATAGACATTGGGATACATCACGCGGGGCGCGGAAGAAGCCACGTAGACCTTCTTAGCTCCGGATTCACGAGCCATCCTCACAATTTCGCGCATGGTTGTACCACGCACAATCGAGTCATCGACAAGCAAGATGTTCTTGCCGGCAAATTCCACCGGCATGGCATTGAGCTTCTGACGAACGCTCTTTTTGCGCATTTCCTGACCAGGCATGATGAAGGTGCGGCCAACATAGCGATTCTTGATGAATCCTTCGCGGTATGTAAGCTTTAGCTTTTCGGCGAGCTGCTGCGCGCACGGACGACTCGAATCGGGAATCGGCATCACCACGTCAATATCGCGCAGATTCAGGTGTTCTGCTACCTCGTTGGCAAGGTATTCGCCCAACCGTAAACGAGCACCATAAACACTGATGCCGTCGATATAGCTGTCGGGACGTGCAAAGTAAACATACTCAAAGGCGCAGGGATTGAGCTGCGGCTTTTCTGCGCACTGGCAGCTGAAGAATTCACGATCCTTGGAAATAAAAATTGCTTCGCCCGGAGCAAGGTCACGAACAAAGTCGTACTCGAGACCGACCATAGTGACCGATTCTGAGCTCACCAGATAGTCAGTCGTGCCGTCAGCCTGCTTTTGAGTACCAAAGCAAAGCGGGCGAATACCATTGGGGTCACGGAAAGCCAACAGTCCCTTACCGGCAATCAGAGCCACGACCGCATAAGCACCCTTAACACGCTTGTGCACGCCCTTGACGGCTTCGAAAGCCACTTCGGCAGTGAAATATCCCGACGGAGGAACAATCTTCATAAGTTCGTCGGCAAGCACGTTAAGAAGCACTTCCGAATCACTCGAAGTGTTAATGTGACGACGATCCTGATTGTAGAGTTCGGCGGCAACTTCCTGCGCGTTGGTGAGGTTCCCGTTATGCGCAAACAAAATGCCGTAGGGAGCATTCACATAAAACGGCTGACTTTCTTCATTGGAGCTAGCACACCCCTGCGTGGGATAGCGCACGTGGCCGATGCCCGAACACCCCGTCAAGTCACGCATATTGCGCGTCCGGAACACATCACGCACAAGCCCCATGGCTTTGTGCACGTGAAAAGTCAGCCCGTCAAGAGTTCCGATACCGGCAGCGTCCTGGCCGCGGTGCTGCAACAGTAGCAGTGCATCGTAAATACGCTGATTGACCGGTTTCTGGCTGATCATGCCGACAATGCCGCACATTTCCCTTTATTCCTCAAGGCAACATTAAAAAAGAGCGCGAATTGTACCCGACAGGTCTCTGATTCGCTTTCAAAATATCAAAAATTTAACGCCGGCCCTACAAACGGTCGACCGGCGTTATCTTCAAAAACTTTTCTTAGCACGCATCTCCGCTATCGTGGCCGGCAAATACGGCAACGAAAAGTCGATCACTCGCTCTGCGGGGACAATTAAGACGGAGTTGCGCCAGTAACCCGTCTTCACAGCACTTGTCAACCCCATAACGAAAACGACGGCACAGACAATCACAATGCCTCGCATCAAGCCAAACACCGCCCCGATCGCACGATCTTCGAAACTGATTGACGCTGCGGCAAGAAGCTTGGAAAAAATTTTACCGGCGATACCAATCGTAAAGAGAGTCACCACAACTATTCCCACCGCCGCAAAAGCAGTGCGAATCAGAATTGACACGGACGGCAGCGGAATCAGTTCAGCCAGCTCCGGTGCAAAACGCAACGACAGAAATATCCCGAGCACCCAACCGACGATAGCGAGAATCTCCCGCACAACACCACGGGATACACCCAAAATCGTCGAGAAAAACAAAACGGCCAAAATGACCCAATCGATCTCATTCATTCTTGTGTTCTAGCCTATTTGTTTTCCGTATGAATGCCACCGTTGCTGATTGCATTGAGAGCCAAAATGTCTAAAGCGCGTTTTGCATCGTCCTGCGATGCAAAGCGTCCGACACGTACACGCCACAAGTCGCTGCCGCGACGACGAACAATCTCCGTATAAGAAGGCAAGCCTAATTTTCGCAGATCTGCGGCCACCTTTTCTGCCGACTGTTTCTGACTTGTAGCCACAACCTGAATAAAGTACCGTCCGTTTGAAACCGCTTGCAACGGTCCTTGAGTTGCCTTAGTGGCTACAACCTCCTTTTTCTGTTCTTCTTTATTTTTTTGCGATTTTTCTACTGATTTTGCCTGCCCTTCAGATTTGGCAACCGCCTTGGCCTCCACCGACTTCTGTTCCGGCGTTGTTAACTGCTTGGCACCCGCCGTAACCGGATTATCGCTTTTCAAACTTTGGGCTGCCGCAGGCTCTGCCGTTGCGAGATCCGTCGGGATTGTCGGCACCTGTTTTTCCTTCCGGTTGATCGGTACGACCTTTGCTGCAGTGTTGTCCTGCAAGGAAGGAATTTCCAACTTGGCACCGCGCTGCGAGTACATATCGTTCGGCTCAAACAAAGCCGGCGCAACGACCGCAACAGCCGCCACAATAGCAAGCAACCCGATCAGTCGACGTTTGTTCTTGAGTCGGGCAATTTGTTTGCGGTGCTCCTCGTCTTCGGCTCCCAGATCCATATCTTCCATAGGCGAACTGGTGTGTACAGCACCTTTACGAGGAGGATTGGGGCCAAAAAGTTTTTGAAACTTGTCGATCATGCGAACCGAAACGCTCGAAACGTCGTTCAATAAAAAACACCAACTGGACGATGTATCAAAAAAAGGACCCGCAGACCGGATACTCCGGTACGGGCCCTCTTTTGTTGCTGCCGCTACAGATTACTTAACCTGACTTGCGGCAAGCTGTTCTTCGCGAAGATCATGCTTGAGGGATTCAATAATCCCTGTGACCGTCACAAAAGAGCCGAACCCGATAATTTTAACAGTCTCGGGCCCCTCAGTGAGACTTTCTTTCAAAGCTTTGCGAATGGCATCGTCTACAGAGCTACAGGTAACCACCTTGCCCATATCGACACCGCCTTCCTGCATTGCATCCATCAGCTCAAGAGCTTCGGCGCCACGTGGCTTTGGCAATCCCGTTACAAACCAACGGTCAATATGTCGGTTCATGATCTTGGCAACCGAAGCCATGTCCTTGTCGGCAAACATACCGAAAACAGCCCACACCTTGTCCTTTGGCGATGTGGTGCGCGCTAGATTCTCAGCGAGCACTGCCGCAGCCTGCGGATTGTGTCCGACGTCAATCGTGACACTGGCACCGTATTGATCACACTCCTTGACCTTCTCGAAACGGGCGGCAATGACGACGTTTTCCAAACCCTCGACTACGGCCGAGCGCGTCACCGGCAGAAAATCCTGCATCACGGCGAGAGCGGCCAAAGCGCCCGCTGCATTCTGCAACTGAGCGACGCCTGAAATCGCCGGTTTGGGTAGATTGCGCCATTCGGTCGTATGAATCGTTGCCATGGACCGCAGGTCCATCTCGAAGTCCCACATACCATGGTGGCGATAAGTCAAAAAGTCCTTACCCCACACATAAATCGGCGCAAGCAGTTCATGCGCATATTCAATCACCGATTCAGGCGGTTGCGGATCAGTACAAATCGCCGGCTTGCCATGGCGGAAAATATGCGCCTTTTCCCAGCCGATTTTTTCGCGTGTATCACCAAGATACGCCGAGTGATCAATACCGATGCTGCACAAGATGGCACAATCCGTATCAATCGCGTTCATCGCATCGAGACGACCGCCCAATCCAATTTCCAGAATCACAGCGTCAAGATGTGCCTTTTGGAAGATGCGCAGAATCGCCAGTCCCGTAAATTCAAAATACGTCAGCGGTTTATCGCCGCGGGCCTTCTCGACTTCCTTAAACGCCTCAATGAGCGTGTCATCGTCGACTTCATCGCCTGCAATCACGCAACGTTCGTTAAAACGCAGCAAATGCGGAGACGTATGCATACCCACGCGATACCCCGAGTAACGCAGGACAGATTCCAACAAAGCACAGGTGCTACCTTTACCGTTGGTGCCTGCCACGGTAAACACCGGGCAAGTAAACTCGATTCCCATGCGAGCAATCATGTCTTTCATGCGCTCGAGACCGAGATCCATGGGTTTTTCATGGATTTTGCCGATGTAGTCAAGCCACTCATTGAGACCGGCTTGCTGCCCGGGAGCAGTAAAAGTTGTTGTATTGGCCATTGAGTCGTACTCCATGCCTTTTTTTCTTGGCGGCGCTGATCACACCCGCCGCCCGTGGGTGTCTGCTTCGAATTCGTTTCTAGCGTCTGGCACACACGTCCAGACATTCAATCTCATTATGCCGCGGCTTGACGGCAGCGATGCGCTGCAGATAGCGATCGTTGTCCGCACGGCCGTCTTCATACGCCAATATATGCCAATCGGACGGGATCAGATGCAGCAACTCTCTGTCTTGCAGAAAATGCTGAGGATTCTTCGGCCCGAAATTGAGCATTGTCTGATGTCGCGTGAATGTCTCGTACAAGAAAAAACCGCCGGGTTTGACACAGGAGCATAACGCGTCAAATCGATCACGCCAGAGGTAGTTGATGCCGATGACTGCGTCAAAAGACTCGGGAGCGAAAAACCAATCCTCTTTTTCCAAATCTCGTTGGATATACTGCACCCCTACTAACGGTTCAGGTACAGGATTGATGTCGACCGCCGTCACATCACAACCAAGTCCGACCAAAAAACGCGTGTTGCGACCGTTACCGCTAGCTATCTCAAGAACGCGGGTACCTGTCTTAAGATATGGCGAAAAACGAATGAGCCATGCGCTTGGCAAATCAGCTTTGGTACTCAGGTCGGCAGCCATCGTTAAAGTCCTTTCGCAAAACGTCAGAAGATAGCGTTGACAAGCCAGCTGCCGAACATAAGAAACGGCCGCACAAAATAACTCACAAGCCCGGTCACAATCAAAATCAACAGGATACCCATACCCCAAGGTTCTGTCCTCTGATAGGCAACTGCTGTTTTAAGAGGCAGCAATCCCGAGACAATGCGGCCGCCATCCAGAGGAAGAATCGGTAACAAGTTAAACGCCATGAGCATCAAGTTCACGGAGATGCCGGCGTAGCAGAAATCGAACAAAAGCTGTGCGGCGGCTTGCGATGGCATCATGCCGATAAAAAGCTTCAGAGCAAGAGCCCAAAGTAAAGCTTGAACCAGATTGCAACCAGGACCGGCGAGGGCAACCCAAATCATGTCCGTCTTGGGATTGCGCAGCAAGCGGAAATTAACGGGAACAGGTTTCGCCCATCCGAACAGCAAACTTGATCCACCGCTAATCAGGCTGCCGAGCAATAAAACACCGGGCACCAAAAGCGTCCCAACCGGATCGATGTGCCGAATCGGGTTCATCGTGACGCGGCCGAGTACCCAGGCGGTACGGTCGCCGCAGAGCTTAGCGACGTAGCCGTGCGCGGCTTCGTGCAGCGTAATGGCCAAAATCGCGGGAATGGCCCAGAGAGCAATGGTGGAGACGGTGTCTAACATAATGGTTTTGATGCTACCACGCGAAATAGGAAAAACGATAACGAGAGGCGGCCTGCGGTGAACAATTGTCAATGCGTCAAGACGGTCGGCTTAGAACCCTTCTCTTCTGCCCTAGTTCGTTGATTTTCAGGAGTTTTTACTCCTTGAGAATCAATTTGCGAAATATTTTGAACCGTTTTCCCAAATACAGTTGTTAACGAAAAAATAAAGATCCCCGCCATTTCTGACAGGGATCCTTGATTTGTCTATTTGTTTGTCGGAAGCGCCCGCTTTAAGCAAAGCGCTTCATTGACTCGCAATTAGAACACTGCGCAAGCAGCAAAGCCGAGTGCCACGGAGAACACGATGGCGAGCACGCCAGGCAGGAAGAAGGCGTGGTTGAACACCCACTTGCCGATACGGGTCGTACCCGTGTCGTCCATCTGCACGGCACCCAGAAGCGTCGGGTAGGTCGGCAAAACGAACAGCGCGGACACGGCGGCGAAGGAAGCAACCAGCATGTAGGAGTCGCCCGGGTTGCTGGCGGAAATACCGAGAGCAGCAACGACAGCAGGCGTAATGGCCTTAGCGGTAGCAGCCTGAGAGTACAGGAGCATAGCAGCAAAGAAGTACACCACAGCGAGCAGAGCCGGATACTGGGCAACGGTCGCGGCAGAGAATTCCTTGATTTCGGCAGAGTGACCGGACACGAACGTGTCGCCAAGCCAAGCAACGCCGAGCACGCAAACGATAGCCACCATACCGGACTTGAACACGGACGTGGAAGCAACGTTACCAACGTCAATCTTGCAAGCCATAGTGATACCGCAACCAACCAGAAGCATCAAGCTCATGATAGCAGCGTCACGGCCGACAACCACGTTCTTGATGATGCCAACAGCCGGCGAAATAGCGGAAGCATAGAGAACCACGCAGAGAACGCCGATCAGGAAGATACCGACGGAGAGCTTGGCACCGGGCTTGAGGTTGTAGGTGCGAGCACCTTCAGGAGCCTCCACGAGACCCTTAGCCAGACGATCCTTGTAGACAGGGTCGCTGTCGAGGTCGAGGTTCTGAATCATGGTCATCACGAAAGCGGTGAGCATGCAGCCGATGAAGGTCGTCACAATCCAGATACCCAGCAAGGCGGGATAAGACCAGCCGAACGGTTCCAGAACACCGGTCATGTAAATCACAGCAGCCGACACCGGAGAAGCCGTAATGGCGATCTGGGAAGAAACCACAGCGATAGACAGCGGGCAAACAGGACGAATCTTCTGTTCCTTAGCGACTTCAACGATAACCGGGATCATCGAGAAGGCGGTGTGGCCGGTACCGGCGAAAATCGTCAGCACATAGGTCACAACAGGAGCCAGATAGTTGATGTACTTGGGATTGGAACGAAGGATACGTTCAGCAATCTGGACGAGGTAATCAAGACCACCGGCGAGCTGCATTGCGGAAATAGCAGCGATCACGGAGGTGATGATCAAGATCACGTCCCAGGGAATGTTACCCGGCTTCATGCCGAGGCACAAACCCAAAACCAGCACACCGGCGCCGCCGGCGTAGCCGATACCGATGCCGCCAAGGCGAACACCGATGAAAATCGCACCGAGAAGTACGATTATCTGAAGAATAAGCATGATATCCACGACATCTCCAAAGGGTTGTTAACAACTTTGTTTTATTTATGCTACAGAGCAGCTCGCAACGAAAGTCACGGCCGCTCTGCAGTTTCAGATCTCTTGAGGCGGATTCCGGAGACCGCCCCAAGGATTCCCGTAGTTCCGATCAGGTTACTGAACGAACTTCGGTGCAATCAGGTTCTGCAGATTGAACGTGGCATCCCACTCTTCCTGAGTAAGAAGCTTGCGTTCTTCCACAACAACCTGGTGCAGAGACTTGCCCGTGTGATAGCACTCGTGTGCCATTTCAGAGCAAACCTTGTAGCCGAGATGCGGCTTCAAGAGGGTGACGATACCGCAAGAGTTCATAACCATCTGAGCGGTACGTTCGGCATTGGCGGTAATACCATCAATGCACTTCGTGCGCAGGGCGTTGCAAGCGTTGGTGAGCACGCGCATCTGCATGAACAGAGCAAACGTGATCACAGGTTCCATAACGTTGAGTTCGAGCTGGCCGGCGGAAGCGGCAAGCATCACCGTGGTGTCGAGGCCGATAGCCAGGAAGCTGGCCTGGTTCGTCACTTCGGGGATAACCGGGTTAACCTTACCCGGCATGATGGAGGAACCCGGCTGCAACTGCGGCAGGTTCAGTTCGGCGAGGCCGCAACGCGGACCAGAGGCGAGCAGACGGATGTCGTTGCAAACCTTGGTGAGCTTGACAGCGAGGCTCTTCATAGCGCTGGACAGAGCTACATAAGAACCGCAGTCACTCGTGCAAGCAATCAGGTCTTCGCTGTTCTTGAAGTCGATGCCAGTCAGCTCAGCAAGCTTGGCGGAAGCCTTTGCCGGATAATCCGGATGCGAGGTCACGCAGGTACCGATAGCGGTAGCACCGAGGTTGATCGTCTTCAGGTGTTCCTGAGCTTCGCGAATTACCTTGAGTTCGTCCTGAATGGTGAAGCCCCAGCCATGGAATTCCTGACCGAGAGTCATCGGAACAGCGTCCTGGAGGTGGGTACGGCCCATCTTGAGCACGCCCTTGAATTCTTCGGACTTCTTGAAGAATGCATTGACCAGATCTTCAACAGCCTTGAGCAGCACGTTGCTACGCAGCAGGAACATCAGGTGAAGAGCCGTCGGATAGGTGTCGTTCGTGGACTGACCAAAATTAGCGTGATCGTTCGGGGAAACACGCTTGGAGTCGCCCTTCCCCGTACCGAGCTTTTCGCAAGCCAGGTTGCAGATCACTTCGTTGACGTTCATGTTCGTCGAAGTGCCAGCACCACCCTGCAGCCAATCGGTCACAAACTGATCCTGATACTTACCAGCGATCAATTCGTCGCAGGCCCACACGAGAGCGTCAGCAACATCAGCCGGGATCGTGCCGAGTTCCTTGTTGGTCAGAGCGGCAGCCTTCTTCACATACGCATAGGCGATCAGGAAGAACGGCTCCATGTTGTTCGACATTTCCGTGATGTGGAAGTTTTCCTTGCCACGCAGCGTCTGAACGCCATAGTAGCAATCGTCAGGAATTTCGAGCTGACCAAGGAAGTCACTTTCAAAGCGAGACATTTAAATTTGCTCCTCAATTTATCGAGTTGTTCACGACCGGTCTGTCGTGAGTTCGACCGGACGCGAAATTTTTCAACCTTCTCTGTTCCATGCCCCTTGGGTAAGTGGTCTGAACAGCGAAGCGTTCGAAACAGATCCGTGGAACCCGCCATAAGACGCGCACCAATTTTCTGTGAGGTAGATAATACGCCTTAGTTTCGAAATGGGAACATGCTTTTGTCGGTTTTCGAAGCCCCTACCGTGAACGTTCTCACCTACAACATTTCACTTAGATAGCGTATAACTTTGAAAAATGCTTGATTTTGGGGCATTTTTTGCTATTTACCAACAGGATCCTCTTGTTTTTTTGCGAATGTGTAAAGGTGTTTTTGACTGTCTGATTTGCGTCAAAAAAGACTCACTTTGAACTGTCCCCACTTTGCGAGACAGATTTTTGATCAATCGGGCGTTCAAGC
>OGGS01000480.1_pt1 | contig 40039 bp, 36 predicted proteins | sample 1571281 | NCBI WGS metagenome assembly OGGS01 (sample SAMEA2582042, study PRJEB24529) | metagenome | biome: Human gut stool | place: China | collected 2011 | reverse complement strand
GCAGCAATACGATGTTGCTTATTGAATCGATTTACACAAAACTCTTGACACACCCCCGCAAGCCATTGGGCAGATAATCTGCAGAAGCAGGCATGTGATCAGACAGGAGGTGAGAGAGCTCTACGGGCATTTCTTTGGCTTTGGAATAATGCTGCCAGAGCCTACAAGCATCATCAAAGTGTCAAGCTACTGGAGTTATGATCATATTATCAAAGAGGATCAGGAAGATCTCAAGTCCTGGTACCGGCTTGGCCATGCTATCGCAAAGGAAAAGAGTGCAGAAGGATACCGTTGGAGACCGGAAGATAGCCGAAAGCAATATGCGCGTATACGGGAGTGTTTCCGTACGGTAATTCAGCTTTATGCGAAGAAGAGAAACCCGCCATCCTGTTTCAAGGAGTATATTCATTCTTGTTTCGGTATTGCAAAAGATGTCAGTGACGAAATTGTCAAGACATTCGACTTAAAATGGGATATTAAGATAATCTGGAAGCGACAGAAAATCAATATTCATGTCGACTCAGAAACGAGGCAATGTGTCAATCTGATGAGCAAGATTGAATGGGGAACGGATGATTTGGCCGAGGCGAATACTATGATCCAGGAAGTCAAGAAGGGACTTGGCTATCCAGAAGAGCCGGAAGATACGTCGATTGACCGGATGGCGAGTGAAAAAGAGCCAGTCATTCTCCCCTTTCATATATACTATCGTCAAGCTAAGGTCTATTTAGCGATGGCTCTCTGCTACAATTCGAACATCTATGTATTCTACAAGCTTCGTCAAAAAGATGAGCAGAAGATATGGGATAACTTTCAGAAGTATTGGACGCTGGCGCTCCGCAATGCACAATGGGCACTTATGCTTCGCAAAAAACGTCAAGCAAAAGGCTTCAAGGATTCTGGGGGTGCATCTCATGAGGCGGAACTCTTGGCAATAATCTATTGCAGAACCTCTTCCATATCTACATCATCTGTCCCTTTCTGGTATAATAGGCATATAGACATAGTCACCAGCATGGAGGCGTTGTATCATGAGTGGACACAGCCGAAAGTACAAGATCATGTTGACGAACGAGGAGCGCAATCAGCTGAAGGAGGTCTTGCGCTCGAGCAAGACGTGCAACACCATCAAGAAGCGCTGCCAGATTTTGCTGCACTGGACTGCAACACGAATCCTGACACCACGTATCGCAACTGTGCGTATTACCTCGGCGTGTCGTTGAAGATGGTCTGCAATATCGTCAAGCTTTACTGCGAGAGCAGGCTTCAGCGCACGCTGGTCTTGAATCGCAATGTGAATTCGGACAATGCCACGCGCAAGATTGACGGTGCCATGGAGGCCAGGATCATTGCCATGGCCTGTGGCACCCCGCCTGAAGGATATGCCAGATGGACCATTAAGCTCCTCACAGAACACGCGAGAGTCGAGCTCGGCCTCACTGCTGGTGAAGAAGCCGTTCGGCGGATGCTAAAAAAAACACATTGCGCCCTCACTTGAAAGGCTACTGGTGCATTCCCAAGAAACAGGATGCCGATTTTGTCGCCTGCATGGAAGACATCATCGACGTGTATGAGCGTCCTTATGCACGCAAGCGGCCGGTAGGCTGTCTGGATGAGAAGCCCTTGCAGCTCCTCGGCGAAGTCCGTGAACCGCTTCCTATGCGCCCTGGCGCTGTCGAAAAGATCGATGCAGAGTACAAGCGCAATGGAACTTGCAGCATTTTTGCCATTGTAGAGCCGCTTACGGGGCACCAGCATATCGCAGTGCGAGAGCGGCGGACCGCTCTGGACTGGGCTGAAGAGATCCGATATCTATGTGATGTCATGTACCCACGTGCCGAACGGATTGTCCTGGTCATGGATAATCTGAATACGCATACACTCGGCTCACTTTACAAACGCTTTAAGCCAGATGAGGCCCGCCGACTGGCGGGGCGTTTGGAAATACACCATACGCCGAAGCATGGCAGCTGGTTGAACATGGCCGAGATTGAGCTGAATGTATTGATCAGGCAATGTCTCAACCGACGAATCGAAAGCCTTGCCAAGTTGCAACGTGAAGTCCGTGCGTGGGAAAATAAGCGGAACAAGAAGCCGACACCGATTCATTGGCTGTTCACTAAGGAAAAAGCCAGAGTCAAGCTGGTATCTTTGTATCCTGATTTAACCAGATGACTAATTGCTATATATATGGAAGAGGTTCTACACTATTCTATATCGTTGGATTTTGATATTGCTAATCTTGAGCAGTTAAAGAAAGAATTTCCTCGTGATGCTGATATCTCATTTTTCTACTGGCTCTGCTACTATTATCTGGATACTGAAACGCATCGTGATAAGGCTCTTAGTGAGCTGAGGAAACTCAGTAAAAATCCAAAGGAGACTCACGTAAAAAGAACAATCCAGCAAATTGAAGAGGGAAAGATATGATTAGACATATGTAGCATATTGTGGTATAATGATAAATAACGAATGAAGATTCGCCTACAACGAAATACATGAGATTGCGGACATGCTTCCGCCTGTTTTTTGATATTGATGATTAAGCAGGCTAGAAGTATGTCCTTTTTTGCTTGCTTGAATATCCATTATTCTCATGTATTTGGAGGAGGAATCATCATGTCGAACGATTACTGCACATGTTACAAGCTGAAAGGTGAGACGGATGGCATCAAGCGTCTGGCTGCCATTGTACGCCGGATCCTGAGCTGGCGAGGAGATTTCTGGAAGAATTGCTATGCTTGGGACCCAGATGACATCTATGGTGTCTCTTGCCGCCAATCTCGGATTGAGCTGATCTGCAACTCCGTGCTGGAGGATGTACGCGATGAGGATATCGAGGAGCTGCCGGACGGCAAAAGTCTCTGGACGTTCTGGACAGAGACACCGCATGGCCCTTGGCTCGACCTGTGGCAGGAACTCGCGAAGCGCTATGTGCCAGAGGCAGAAATCTATTTCTTTGCTGAGGGCGTATACGATGAATACGTCTACACGAATGACGTTGCAAAGCAATACTTCCCGCAGGATTATGTGCTCTGCATCCGTGCTGGCAGTTCTGAGGAGGCCGCACCGGGAGTGGCAAGCAAGCTCTGCAGCTATCTGGACCGGCCTGAATATCGCCGATACTGGCCAGAGGAAAGCAGGCTTTGCGTCTCGTACTGGTCTGTTTACGAGCTGCAGCAGATGTTCCGTGAAATCTTCGGCTTGCCCAAGACGGCCCTTGTAGAGGCAAAGAAGTGCCTGTATGAACTCTATAATCAGTATTATCCAGAGAACCCGCTTGAGCTCCGCTATATGCCGGTTACACGATATGGGCAGGAAGATGACCCTTGTGACACCTGTCAACGATATCGCGAGCTCTACCGGGAGAATTCTTGGTGGGATGATCCATGCTACGCGCTTCACCGTGGCATCAATCAAATACAGGAAGCTCTTCGCGCCTTGCAGTAAGCGTCTCTAGGAGGAATCGTCATGAAAAATTATGCATGCTATAAAATCGAAGGTCCGGTAGGAGGTATTCAACGTCTGGCAAACTTCTTGTCGTGCCCCTACAGTACTAAGAACCTGTCTGGCCAGTGGCAAGTCCTGACGATCACGGTCATATGGAACCCTAACGTAGGCATGAAGCCATGGCGGAAGCTGCAAGAGCGCTTTGTCCCCGAGGGCGCTTTCTACTATCGTGTAGAAAATATCGAGGAGCATCGCGTCCTGACCAACGACTGGTACAGGAAATATTTCGATGAAGACTGTCTGCTTTGTGTCACGCACGATGCAGGGCGTAAATCGAAACAGCTGGATGAGCTCCGCGAGATGCTTGTGACGGATGAATTTGCAATCTCCGACAAAAACGGCAATAAAGTATATCGTTCCTATTGGCGAAATAAAGGCAGATGGTTCTCTCTGCACTCCATCCTTGGGCTGCGTCGCAAAGACCCGACCGATGAGTGCCAGCTCTTATGGCAGAAAGGCCTGGGAGTGGGAGGAGGAGTACGGTTTCTCTGTGCGATGGGCCTTCGTGGAACGAACAAAAGAGGATACGCCAACCCATTGCCAACGGTGTCGCAGGATGCTTGATCTTCAACAGTACAATCAGGAACTCCGTAAACAATACAAAGAACTAAAACAGGACCTGGCAAAAGGTATCCGAAAACTCCAGATACGCGAAGCCATCCGCAAACAGCATGCTCCTCTCATCTTAAAGCGGATCGAGCAGGGAAAACATTTGCTGAAGGAAATCGAACATTTGGAGAAGGAGAAAGAAAAGGCCCCCGAAAACAAGAAGCTATGCTAAAATGAATAACAACGACCCAATATAGAAATCGACCGCTACGATATCCTGCAGAAGATTCCTGTCTTAGATGCGGCTGCTACCATCCTTGAGTCAGACGATGGTGGCAGGCCGCCTGGCAGGACCTTCCCAATATAAGAAAGAAGTGATCCTTTTTGAAGATAGCAAGACGGATAGCCACTGCCACACTTGCCGCGGCCTTACTCTGCAGCATGCCGTTTGCTGAGGCCAGGACACAGACGATCGAGGCAACGGGCGTCTATCAGATGGGTGAGAATGACACCATCGCTACAGCGAAGGAGAACGCCAAAAAGGCGGCCCTGCGCGCAGCTGCAGAGCAGGCAGGAGTATACGTGCGTTCCTATTCTAAGACGAAGAACCTCAAGCTGACGGATGACCAGGTAGAAGTTATCAGCATCCAGACGATGCAGGTTAAGGATTGCACATTCACGCAGGATTACACCAACAACACTCTTGTCATCCATGCCGCCATCCGGGCGACGGTCGATGATAACGACTTCCAAAACTTCCAGAAGCGCCTCGACGAGCGCGATAAAATCGAGGCCCTGCAAAGTCAGCTTGATGCAGAGAAGGCGAAGAACCAAGCGGCGCTGAACCGCAAGATGCAGCAGTCGGGCGATGATCCGTACGCCGCCATGCTTGCTGAGCAGGAGCTTCAGAAATTCCAGCAGAACATCCAGTACGCCGCTGTCATCCGTAAGGAGTTTGCTGACTTTGTCGACCAGCGCGCAGGCGTCGTGCCCGCTGATATCTACGGCCGCATGGCCCTCTTGGACCTCTGCACAGGCTCCGACCTCTTCCAACGCGACATCGACAAGGCAATGGAAATCGCACCCAAGGATCCTCTGTATTATACCATCAGTGCCCTGCAGGCACTGCGCCAAGAGGATTATTACGGTGCAGAAGCGCTTGCCGACCAGGCCCTGCGACTCGACAAGCACTATTGGCCGTCCTACTACGTTCGCGCCATCGCCAAAGGTTTCCGCGGCTCCACGCGCAAGGCCATTGCCGACTGAGACACGGCCCTCAAGCGCGGTGGCGAAAATCATCGCTACGTCATGCTCTACCGTGCCAAACTCGAGCGCATCTTCGTCGGACGCCACAACTACGAGAACTTTACCACACCTGAATATCAAGAGATCGTCGATGATGCCATCCACGGCTTCTACCGCGACATGGACCAGATCAAACATAAAAACAAACGTTAAATATGCAACAACGGCCCCGAAGGAATCTGTCATCGGACTTCTTCAGGGCCGTTGTCTATGTTAGAGAGCTGTTGTTGTTTTCAGTTCCTTTGCAATCTGGAAGGCAGGCTCCATTCGTTCAATGGAGCGCTCGGGGATTTTGTACTTGCGGGCAAGGTCCTTCCAATCTCGCTGGATAATTGTGGCCATCGCTGCGATTGTCTTTGTAGCATCCTGAGATGAGAGCTGATAGAACTCAGCCGTATCCATGGCCAGCTGGATGTCGAGGGCACTATCTTCTTCTGTGATGCCGAGGGAGAGATATCCTCCTATGGGATTGGGATTGATATCGTAGAGCGGAGCGAGATGCCAACCGTTTTCGCAGAGAAGGAAACTGTGGTTGCGCAGATGATCATCGGTGTTGGAGATGAGAATATTAAAGACCATGCGCCGCCATAGCTCAGCAAGATCCTTCCGTGGGCTGGCGCCGTTGGCTGACAACCAGTCAGCGATATCCAGATAGGAGGCTTCGTGTGCTTTTTGGGTTTTGTCGAGCAGCGTCATCGCGGAGGTCATATGGATTCTCTTGCCCTGTTGGCGGTCGAAACGTCGGACAAGAAAGGTCATCCCATCCTCTGCAATCTGGAGCGCTTTCGCTTCGGGGACATGGAGATGGCAGTGTGCTGCAAGGTCGTGAGCCACCATCTCCCACGCTTCAACATCTTCCGCATCGTGGCAGGATGGAAACTTGGCAATCCATAGATTGCCTTTTTCGTCCTTCACCGTGGCCTTGGGACGATCACCACCGAGTGAGGAGGCTGGTGCAAGAAGTAAAGAGAGCCACTGCGCTTCGTCACCTTCATCATTCTCGAAATGGAGGGAGGCTTCCTGCAGCTTGCGCAGTTCAGTCCATGGCGGTGCTGCAAGGGTAGCGTCGTCAGCGAGGAAGGGGCCCTTTGGATCCAATTTGAATCGCAATGCGCCTATACGGGCTTCATCGTGTACGCCGAGGAGGAAATCACTCTCCAGAAGATTAGCCGGACGACGGCCCCTTTGCTTTGCCTGTATTCTCTCCCCTCGCTTCATGAGAAGGCGTCCCCAGTAGTCTGGACAACAATCGGAAAACAGCCCGAAGAGATGATCACCTGCGCATTGTCTGACACAGATTCCAGCACAGAGGTGCGGATTCAAGAAGGGAAGCTGCGGTCCTTTCTCCAAGCTGTCACTTGACCATTCGAATGAATAGGCTTCCCGTCCACGGTTGCTCTGTACGTATAGGATGCCGAGATACAGGCAGCCATGAAACATGTCATCCAGATAGCAGTAAATCATCTTAGTCTGCATCATGATGCGTGATTCTCTTTCGCCTGGATGCACGACGCCGTACGAGATTTGCATCCTGTATAACCCGTCCTGGCTCGTCCTCCCGGCAGATGCGCAGTAGTTCTTTGTCCATGCCCTCGATTGCATGGAGCGCCTTAGCATAAGCACCCATCGAGACGGAAGGGCTGCCCTTCTCAATCTGCCAGATTGTCGTACGGCCAAGTCCGGCACGCTCAGCAATCAGACTGGCAGGGATGTTCCGGCGAAGACGCGCCAGCTTGATCTGCTCCCCCATCTGCTGCAGGATGCGACGGATACTCGGCGTCAGGATAATTCGTTTCCCCATAGTTCAATGCTCCTTTATATTTGTATTTATAAACATTATAAACTAATGTGTTTCTAAATACAAATCTAATCCAAATTATCATATCTGCTGTCTTTATAGTAAGTTTATGGTGTGCGTATCTGATAGCAGGATTTTTGGCCTGACAGTCGAATGCTTGTCTATAAAAGGGATTAGAAGAATCTGACAGTAAAATGGGAAAGAAGGATTTGTCATGCGTTTTGCAGGGATCAAAACAGCAGTCGCCTTGTCACTTGCTTTTTCAGCCGTTATGTGGCAGGGACCATCAGCAGAGGCCTTTTCAGCACAGGATGCGGTAGGAGCCGTTAATGAAGCCACGCAGGATCCGGAACTGATGTATACCATTTACATCGGGATGCCGGAAAGCGAGGCTGCGGCTAATCTGCGCGGTGTCGATGGACAGAATGACTGGGAGTTTACCTCGAAATCAAATTCAACTTCAAGGCATGATTATGCGACGTATCAGCTGGCTCGTGGCGCTGCTAACATGAAACAGGTAAAAGAGATATTTGTAGTAAATGTTACAGATGGATATGTCAAATCTATTCGAATTTATTACCGCTCCGGGAATCCCAAATTGATTACGCCACTCTATCAAAAGGCTTTGCGCAATTATGGTAAATCCATGGGAGCATCAAAAAGACGACGCACGTACGATACGACAGATGCTACCTACTATCAAGTAAATCAGTGGCAGAAAAATAATGGCGGCACACATGACGTACATAATATCAATTACTCATCTGGCGACTTTGATATCTGTACGGGAGCACATAATGAAGTTCGAACCTTGGTTATCGATCACTATCATTATTGAAAATTGTCCATCCGCTGTATCAGAATATCTGTCATGCCAGCAAAACTTCAGCTATGGAATACTGATCTTCGTCAGCTGCCGTCTGATGATACACTCGGCCCATTCACACCAATCTTCTTGTCGAATATTTTTACGCCACATCTGGACTTAACGGTATCTGCGATATGACTATGTATCAAAAACTGCTTCCTTCTTTCGCAGTGCCCCAAATAATGTCTTTTAGATTCATGACATGTTGAATATTCTTATCGGCTTCCTTTTCCGAGAATCCGATTATGCGAATAATCCGTCCAGATGGAAGGAACAATTCAATAATATTGAATGCATGACGATTGTTACTCCACTTCTCTACAAGGACACGTATTTCTGGGTTCGTATTTGGATTGAAAATATTATCATATGATGGGTTAATATTTTCATCAAGGCATATCGTTAATGCAACTTTGGCAAGCGTACCTACTTCTTTTATAGCCTGCAGAAAAGATTGCTTTACGACATGCAATCTTTGATTTTCTTTTTCTGATATACATGGATATTCAACATAGGGAATCGGGAATGTAACAGCACCTTTCAACCTGACAAGATTGCAAAATCTATCTCGGATTTGTTCTGTTTGTATCTGTGTGCCTTCTCGGATGATTGACAGGAGAAATTTCGTTTGGTCGCATTCCCATTCTCCATTCATGATGTATCTCCCCTCTCCGTCCGTAGCCTCTCAGCATATATACATCAGGTTTCGATCTCGTCTTCGTGCTTCCGTATCGTTTCTTTGACCACTTCTTCGTAGCCGGTCAAGGCTGCGAAGGGGGCGAATTGTGCGGCTCGTTTTTCTATGGGCATGCGTGGGTGGCATCTTGGTTCTGGCCGCGGCAGGTTGATGATGTCGCTGTACTGCTCTATCTTTCGCTCTACTTTTCTCATGCCTTGTGTCCTCCGATTTCGCTGTTGCGGGCGATGGCGCGGGCTTCTTCTTTGAGATTGGCGGCTTTCAGGATGGCGTTCTTACCGAACTTGTTCTTGATGGCAATCATGGCGTGCTGCAGGGATTTTTCCTTCTGTTCCGCATGTTCGACCGCTTCGCTCTCCTTGGCTTCTTTCGCTGTATCGCTGAAGAGGTCGAACTGGACGACATCCTCATTTTGCTTGGTGGCACTGTCTTCGTCTATGAGCTTCCCCATCGTGATGGTGATGCGGCGCACCATCAACTTGGGACTCACAATGCGGTTGTAAAGGGCCAGTGTCTCGTGAAGCAGCTCCTTTGTCGAAGAGCTATGCTTCTTCAGGCTTACCGTGCCATGGGCTGGCTTGGGCACTCTTCTGCCGTAATGATCGATATGCACGGGGCCGGTGTAGCCTTTGCCGATGTTCTCGATATCGTAGCCTACGTCTAAGACGATCTGACTGGTCATGAGCTTTTTGGCGACGAGGTCTAGTATCATTTGGTCGGCCATCTCCCAGACGATGAGTCTTGCCTGCTCATTTGTGTAGGGGCAGTGAAGCACCTGGCCGCTGCTGACGCTCGTGGAGGCGGGACGGTACGCCTTGATGGCTTCCATCGTGCAGGGTTCATAGCCCCACGCATGATCGATCAAGAGTTCGGCATTGACGCCGAAGACTCGGTAGAGCTCCTTCTCTCCCTGCACATCCAAGGAACGGCGGGCGATATCGCCCATGGAATAAAGGCCTATGTTGGCAAGCTTTTCGGCATAGCCCTTGCCCACGCGCCAGAAGTCCGTTATCGGGGTATGCGCCCAGAGTTTCCGTCGATAGCTCATTTCGTCGAGTACGGCGATCCGCACGCCATCCTGATCTGGCGGCATGTGCTTCGCGACGATATCCATGGCGATTTTGGCCAGGTACAGATTCGTGCCAATGCCTGCGGTAGCGGTGATGCCCGTCTCTTTCAGCACCTCTCGCACGAGCTTCATGGCCAGGTCATGCGCCGTCATCTTGTAGGTGTCAAGATACGGTGCGGCGTTGATGAACACCTCATCGATAGAATAGGTGTGTATGTCCTGCGGCGCGATGTAGCGCAGGTACACCTTGTAGATGCGTGCGCTGTAGTCCATGTAAAACGCCATGCGAGGCGGTGCCACGATGTAGTCTATGGCAAGATTCGGATTGTTGGCCAGCTCAGTCGCATCATGTGATGCTCCTGTGAGCTTTCTGCCCGGTGCGTAGAAGCGGCGCCTGCGGTTGGCGGTTTTGATTTTCTGTACGACTTCGAAAAGCCGTGCCCGTCCTGGCACGCCATATGCTTTGATGGCCGGCGTGGCGGCGAGGCAGATCGTCTTTTCCGTACGGCTCTCATCGGCCACCACCAAGTTGGTAGTCAGCGGATCAAGCCCACGCTCCACGCATTCCACTGATGCATAGAACGATTTCAGGTCAATCGCGATAAAGCAGTTCTTCTCCATACGCTTCTGTCAACACCTCTCTCCCGTCCATATCGCATCATCTCGGCATGTGCAGATAGACAAGCCCTGCTACCTGAAGCACCAGTATCAGCGGTACACCGTATTTGAACTTCAGGTGCAGCGTCTTATGATGGAACAGCTTCATCGCCACCAGCGCCCCTACACTGCCGCCAATGGCCGCTATGCCAAGCAGCGTCAGCTCCGGTACACGCCACCACTTGCGGATGGCGCATAGCTTGTCCCAGCCATAGGCGACGATAGCCACTGCGTTTATGATGGCAAAATACCACGCTGCTGTATCATGAATGTCCATTCCTATTTCGTCCTCCGACCATATTCAAAATCTAGTTCCTATTCGGCGTCCATCATGATCTCGTCGCACAGAGGGATTAGGTTGCACTCCGTGCTCTTCCAGCTCGCCGCGTGCATGACCCTGTAGAGGCACTGAAGCATATCGCTGTCGCCTCTCATCCGGGAGGCGTCAACACACGTAAATCCCATAATTACAGCAAAAGAATCTTTCGCGATCACCCTCGCGATGCCGACCATGATGGGGGGAGGCGTTCCCGCTGACGCGCAGCCCCTTCAGCCAACGGCAGGTTCAGGAGCCTTCACTCCGACAAGTTTTTTGCGCCCGCAAAGCGGCATCGTTACTGGGTTTCCCCGTCATTTCTCAGTGAGAAATGAGGAAGTGCACGTCTCCGACCCCGGAGCAGCCCCCTTGGGGTGCTCCGCATGGGTGGCCGAACCCGCATATCCGGCTCACTCCTACTCTCCCTGACTCCATTATAGCAGACTGGACGGGCCGTGTCGGGCTGTTGAGGCCGGTAAGCAACCCCAAAATGTCGATAGCCATCGCGGAGACCGCAGGTTACTCAGCATACAAAGGCAGTGCCGCCTTCAACCGTTCGACAACCTACTGACGCAGGTGGGTGCTGGTCTGACGACCGAATGTCTCTATGTCTTTTTCGTCGTCATCCGGCTGATCAGGCAGCACGATGACGGCAGGGCCGAGGGCTAGGATGCGATTGATGATGTCGGCCTCGTCGAATGTATAGTAAGCGATCATGAGCTGATAGCTGCCGTCGTGTGCACGATAGGATTTCTTATCGAAGGCAGCGAAGCTCGCGTAGCAGCGTTCGCGCCCATTTCGCACATCGGTGAGCTGTAGATGGAAGTAGGCGCGGTGTGACTGGCAGTAGTCGGCATAGGCCTGTTGGGCTGTCGCCCATTGCTTCTTCGTCAAGGGCCTTCCCTGCCGCAGGCCGACCAGGTCATGGAGATGCTTTCGGATGAATACCCCATCATCCGTCTGTGCCACAAGGCTGTAGCGATTGGTCATCATGTTGTAGCGCAGGCGCACCGGCAGCAGCATCACCGTTTGATCATCTCGGTCGAGCTGTAGGAATTGATGGCTGCGCAGAGCTATGACGATGAGCCGCAGACACGAGAGGTTCCGCTCATCTTGCAGGTCGTCGCCGCTGAGCTGGTTTCGTTGCCAGAAGGAACGGTCAAAAGGTACAACGCCGTGTAAGCGCTTGGCCAAGAGCTGGTGCAGGTCGTCGGGCAACAGGAAATTCGCTTCAGGCGCATCGAGAAAAGTGCGGAGCCAACGCTGCTCAATATTTGTCAGCAGGAGCGGAATCCTGCCAAGATCCGAAGACGGCGGATCAATCTGAGCCTGCTTGTCTTGCAAAGCTTTTTCGAGCGCTTCAGTGCAGCAGCCCCCGTAGCCATCGGCCTAGGCGCAGCCTTCGCCATTGGCAGCTTCGTCTCCTCACTGTTCGACGACTGATCCATCCACATACACAAAACCCCGCTTGCTATAAAGCTTCATGATGAAGCCGCATAGCAAGCGGGGTTTTATTTTGTCTCAAAACGATGATGAAAATACCGATGACGGTATCGGGAGGACTACAACATGTGCCCCTGAGCCCTTGGGGTTACTGGCCTCAGATGAGTAAATTGGAAAACCTCAGCGATTTTCCGGCTTTTCGACCATCCGCGCCTTGTGCTCTGTTCGGTATATCGCCAAGTCGAGCGGCTGAAAGCCTTGTTACACAAGGGTTTGCGGTGTTCGGTAAAAAAATGGAAAACCTCCGGCCTTTTGGGGGGGCAAAAAGGTTTTCTACTTTTTGAAGTATACCATCATATGAAGATTTTGTCAAAGTTCGTTCTTATTTCGTCGTATTCCAGCCTAAGCGAAAAATTCGACGGGTGAATATCCTTCATCATGTTAAAGGAAATTCACCCGTCGAATTGTGCGGTAATGTATAACTCAGTTATCTCATCATCCGGCTCACGATGTATCAGATTGGTGCTACGCGGAACCAGCAGAGCACCATGTCAGATGCGAACGGACTGCTCTCGCTCCTGACAGGCTCCGCCTGCTGCTCGATGATGCGGTAAGGCTGAGCGAATCGCTCTCCTTCCCATGGCAGCTGGACGATGGTATAAATCTGCTTGCCCAGAAGATTCTCGAAGGTATCGCGCTGCATGGCCAGGAAGATACAGCCCGTGTGATAGTGGAAGCAGGCAACATCATCATTGCCGACAAGGTGCTCCGTGCCATCGTCAGTCCATATGCAGAGTGGCTTTGGCATATTGGCCTTGGTGTTGCCGATGTAGTCTCGCGTACTGGCCGTGCCGAGATAGCTCTGATGCAGAGCATAGAGTTCCTTCTTCGACGGATTGCGGCCCCGCTTCACCCAGCTCTGCAGGACGCCGACCGTCTTGTCGTCAAGGGGCAGCGGCTTTCTGGACGACCTGATAGAACACGCCGAATGCTACATGCCGCCAGCTAAAATCGACGGCACACCTCCAACGCCAATCGACGATGATCCCGAATACGAAGAAAGCATGAAAGACCTCATGTATCACGCCGACCAGTACTTCCAGCCCGGCGATGATATCGAGTATTACGACCCACATCATGACTGGTATGTCAAGAATTGGGAGGGCGAAGATATCCCCAGCACCTTTTCACTGAACGATGAGGATGACAAGACGGACAAATAAATACTTACCACGCAAAAAGGCCTCGAATCTGTAAATACAACTTATAGGTTCGAGGCCTTTCATTATCTTATTAGACGAGGATTACACTTTATCATCCCCGACCTCACATGCTATAATAAAAAATAGATAACAAAACCTATGATAATGCAGGATAGGCATAGAAAGAATAAACGGAGGTTATCATGGAATCTGCGCCATTGTACGATAACAAGGATCCGCTGAGCATCGAATCATATGGGAAAAAGATGATTGGCCAGACGTTCCGCTCCATCTACGAGCAGTCGGTGAAATCAGGGAATATCCATACGGCACAGGAAACTACGGCCGCTTATGTGACAAGACATGAAAACAAGAACTACAAAGGCGGCATCGGCAACCTCGTCGAGGAATGCTGGTTTGGCTGCAAGGCCAACAGCGATGCCGAAGCAGACTTCCCCGAAGCTGGTGTTGAACTGAAGGTCACGCCGTATGTCGAGAACAAGAAAGGCTTCCGCGCCAAGGAGCGCCTCGTCCTCACGATGATCAACTACATGGAAATCGTCAAGGAACGGGACTTCGAGCACAGCCATCTATGGGAGAAAGCACAGCTCATGCTGCTGGTCTGGTACCTGCATGTGAAAGGCATGAGTGATATGGACAGCACAGTCGATTTCGTGCAGCTCTTCACTCCTCCGGCAGAAGATTTGGAGATTATACAGAACGACTACCAGAAGATTGTCGCCAAGATAAAGGCAGGCAAAGCTCACGAACTCTCTGAAGGTGACACCTTGTATCTCGGCGCATGCACAAAAGGCTCAAATTCCAAGCTACGGCGCCAGCAGCCATTCAGCGATGAGCCAGCCAAGCCGCGCGCATTCTCGTTCAAGAACAGCTATATGACCTATGTGCTACTGCACTACATCATGCCCGGCAAACAGACCTATGAACCAATTGTCAAGCACGGCAAGGTCGATGACTTTGAATCCTTTGTCGAGTCACGCATCGATGCCTACCGCGGCATGAGTGAGCGAGCACTGCGGAAACGCTTCAACCTGATACAACCGTCAAAGAGCATCTACGCGCAGATCGTGTTCCGTATCCTCGGCGTCAAGGGGAACCATTGCGAGGAGTTCGAGAAAGCTGGCATCGTGGTGAAGACCATCCGCATCCAGAAGAACGGGAAGATGAAGGAAAGCATGTCGTTCCCATCCTTCCGTTTCCAAGAGCTTGCAGATGAGACGTGGGACGACAGCACCTTCGGCAACTACTTGCGCGACACTCGATTCTTCTTTGTCGTGTTCCGGGAAGATGCGGATGGCGAGTATCACCTGTCCGGGTGCAAGTTCTGGAACATGCCGTATCAGGACTTGGAATACGGCGTGCGCAAGGTATGGCAGCAGACGCACGACATCATCAAAGAAGGACGACTCGTCCTTACGCCAGACAATCGCGGACGTCTCAGCAACAACCTGCCGAATGCATCCGACAGCCCCATCGCCCATGTCAGGCCGCATGGCCAGACACGTGAAGATACCTATCCTCTGCCAGAAGGTACGAATCTCACCGTGCGCGATACTGGGACAGGACGCGGCACGTGGCCCGATACGACTGTCTTCACGAAGCAGTGCTTCTGGCTGAACAGAAGCTATATCCTCAATCAACTTCAAGATATCATTTACTGATGATGCTCTCATTGGTGCGAGATGAAAAATACTCACCTACAGAAAGAAGTGAAAGATAACGATGAGAGAAAAAATAATTTTATCAATGGTTGCACCATACATCAAAGATAACCAATTAACGTATGATGACTTCGATTATGTTTTTGGTAAAATATTAATACATCGGGATCAATATACAGTCGTAGACTTTTTGGAGAATAAAGGAATCCATCTCGTAGATGTAATAATACCATCTACAGAAGCGATTAATAATCCAGAGATAATGAGAGAATCAAATCATGAAAAAACTCTCAGCAAGATAGATATTAATGAAGAACAAGTGCCTCATGATAAAGAATCTAGCGATATTGTAAAACAGCCTCTTCTAGAAAAACATAATATTTACCAGAGTAATGAACAACTCTGTTTATTAGCTCAACGTGGCAGTCAGCAAGCAATGCAGGATCTCTGTATCAAGAATGAAAGATTAGTAAAGAAAATTGCTGGTCGATACAAACAGCGGACGACTTTGCTAGATCTTGAAGACTTGATGCAGGTTGGTTACGGCGGACTAATGCGAGCAGTTAAACGATTTCAAGCCGCGAAAGGGTTTCGTTTTAGTACATATGCTGTGTTTTGGATAAGACAAGCGATAGATAGAGCATTGAAAACAGAAGATCTTCTGGTTCGTCTTCCAGTGAATATGCATGAAAAAATTTATCGGGTAGCTAAATATGATAATAAGTTGTGGAATCAAGGTATTATGGATTTAGATGATAGGATTGAACAAATTGCGCTTATTTGTAAAATAGAAGTTAAAGAAGTCGAAAAAATCATGATGTATCGTAATCAATTCTATCACAAAGTTTCTCTAGATACACCTGTTGGCGAAGAACAAGGTAGTTTTCTCTGTGATTTTATACCTGATAAAGAATCACCCAGTGTCGAGGAACAAGTCTGCAATAAACAAATGGTGGAAGAAGTAAATGCTGTACTAAAAACATTAACAGAAAAGCAAGCTAATGTAATACGTCTACGTTTTGGATTTGATGGTAGTAAAGGGAAAACACTAGAAGAAATTGGACAGGAATATGGTCTTTCACGAGAACGCATCCGCCAAATTGAAGAGAAAGCATTACGCAGGCTGAGACATTCTTCACGGTCAAGACGTCTAAGGGATTATAAGATGTGACAGAAAGGTTAAGATGAGATGGACATCAAAAAGACAGTTGCAAAAATTTTATCTCAGGAATACAGCGTCGTCGTTTTACGCGGAATAAATCCTTCAAAAGCTGGATTCAATGACTACAAGACAAGTGTAAATATCAAAGCTTTGATGGAAAATCCATTCCAGTATTTCGTAGATATAATGTCGAAGAATCGAAGGATATTCCTATATGAAGAGTATCGGTTATTACGGACCTTCATTCTTGCACAGTATAGAGATATTTCAATTATAAAAAATAATATCTTTATGAATATGGAACCAATATATACACCATTGGCAGACTCTATCAGAAGAGCCTTACGCTTACATTTTTCAAGTGAAGAAGAGGATGATGATAAGGCTTCTTTACGTGCAGCTATAAGTCTGCTTCGTATTTATGATGGTTATGTAGAACAATATAATTCATATTGGGGAGTTTATACTGAAGATTTTGATATCGATAGTCGTGAAACTTTTTTTGATATCTATGATGATTACAAGAAAATTGTATCAAAGGAATTCTGTTATCAGCATTCAGATAATCCATTCCATCTTTTAACCGAGATTGATTATATTAGATTGGTTCAATTGTGCGAGACAAAGCGAGAGATTCCTATCATACGGATTGCTGATTATACTGAAGATATTGAAAAACTAAAAATACATCTTCATATTCTTGAACTTGCAATTGGAAAAAATCTCATATTAGCAGAAGAACAAGAGACTTCTCCTCATTTTTTTCACCGTGATGACTACACTAAAATATTGAATGAATACTGGGGACACAAATCATTCAGGAAATTTCCAATCTATGATTTACCTGCACTCCAACATCACGAAAAGAAAGTAAAAGAAGTGTCCCAAGAAGCAGTCATTGCCAATCTTATCGAACAGGTAGAACGTTGTGGTCGTGGATTGCAGCCGCGTGATCTTTTTGTGACGGCATCTACAGGCGCAGGAAAATCTGTCATGTTCCAAGTGCCAGCTATATATCTTGCTAAGAAACCTGAAAAACTACTTACGCTTGTTATATCGCCATTGATAGGATTAATGAATGATCAGGTGCAGGGGTTAGAAAAGCGTCATTATTATGGCGCCAAGACTATTAATTCAGATATATCACCAGTACTCAAGCAAGATATTATGGAAAAGGTAAAGGATGGTATTTATGATATCCTTTACCTATCTCCAGAAACGTTATTAGCGCGCAGTGATGTTGAGCAGTTAATTGGCAATCGGACTATTGGGATGATTGTCATCGATGAGGCACATATTGTTACTACTTGGGGAAAGCAGTTCCGTCCAGATTATTGGTATCTAGGCGACCATATCCGAAAACTCCGGAAACGACAATTGCAAGAAAAACAACGTGATTTAGTAGTTGCAACATTTACAGCTACTGCTATCTACCATGGAAAAGAAGATATGTATGAAGAAACAATTGACAGTTTACATATGATTGAGCCAATCACATATCTAGGTTATGTTCGACGTAAAGATATCAAAATTACAATTCATCAGATTCAAAAAGCCAGCGGACGTTTTGAATACGAATTGGATAAATTTGACCGATTACGCGATATCATACAGGGATCTCTCCTTATGGAGAAAAAAACATTAATTTATTTTCCGACAGTTTCTTTAATTCAACGTTTCCAGGAATATATTCAGAGTCAAACTGATTTCTACCAAGATATTGCAGTATATCATGGTCGTATGGATAAAGTCTTAAAAATGGAGAATTACAATCAATATCTTTCTGGAAATAAACTTATCATGTTAGCTACTAAGGCGTTCGGCATGGGAATTGATATTGATGATATCAAACGTGTTGTACATTTCGCACCAACAGGAAATGTCTGTGATTATGTTCAGGAGATTGGACGAGCAGCACGAAAGCCAGGACTGGATGGAGAAGCTCTTTATGAATATGATAAACGAGATTTTAAATTTATCAACCAATTGCATGGCCTCTCAACAATCCGTCCATATCAATTAATCGGAGTTATCGCAAAGATTGAAGCACTTTATTGTCAACAGATTCGAAAATATCAAAAGAATTATACACGAAAACGAAATGCAATGCTACTAGATGCTGAAAACTTCTCATATCTATTCTCGAATCCAATGTATGATGAGGGAAATATAATCAACAAAGTAAAAACTGCATTGCTTTTAATACAGAAAGATTTTGAAAAGAGACGAGGCTTCTCACCTATTGTAGTAAGACCCATTCCGATGTATTCCATAGGGTATTTCCAGATTTCTCCAGATGTGCAGCGTCGCTTGAAGATGGAATACCACCAGACAGTCAAAGAAATCGACAAAGTACACCATATCTGCCAGATTATGCTTGATAATATATGGAAAAAAAGTGCACAACATTTATCTTTTCCGAAGTTTAAGTATATGCTATATTCTGCAGATTCTGCTCTTTCATTTAATAAATCTTATCTAATTAGACCGGCCTATTGTATCCGATTGACATTTCATCCTGATTCTATCGATCGATTCTACGATATATGGAATTTATTAAAAAATTATGTATATACACATATAACAAATGGCACATACGTATCAAAAATAGAAATATCTACTATATTACAAAAATCAGCAGCATTTTATGAACATCCATATAAAGCTGATAATTTTTGTGAGATTCTTTTATCATCAATCGATACTTATCGACGACAATTCTCACATAACATGCAATCCATATTACGAACAAAATATCTCATGAATGGACAGATGGAATATCGTTTTTTATCACCCATTCGAAATTATTTTCGTTGGACTGAAAATACTTATCATAGCATCTTCAATCATCAGCGCGATGGACGTCTCTATTTAGTTGAAGAGCGGAATGGACATATCTTAAAAGAGTATAGCACTGCACTTGGTATATTTGAAGCAATGGGGCTATTAGACTTTGAAATCTCTGGTGGGGACGCCAGTCAAATTTATATCTACGTTAACCAGGAACAAGCTCTAAAAAATATTATTAGCCATCCACAAGCATACCATAACACTTTATTAGAAGAAATTTCTGAACGGCATAGAATCTCAGCAAGAATGCTCACGTATATCTATGAGAGTGGTTTTTCCAGTGAAGAAATATGGAATCTTCTAGAAGACTATTTCCTTGGAAGAGTACCGTCTGTAGTAGAAGATGATTGGAAAACTGAATCGCTGCCAGAACTCTAAATGATTCTTGATATAATACCGCATCGAGATAGTTCATATATAAAAGTAAAAGCCAGATTTCTGGTTATAAACCATGAAATCTGGCTATCAAGATATAGAAAAATATTTTGGGAGAAAAATCAATCCTCATGGTCAATAATCTGTCCCAGTGTTTCTCCCATACGCTCGATGCAACCAGTGACGAGAGCATTGCCCATGCAGAAGTACTGGAAGCGGTCACTCATGCCGGTATCGGTCCAGTGCTCCGGGAAGCCTTGGATCTTATTGGCTTCATTCGGTGTCAGGAGACGTAGGCGGCCAGTATCCAGGTCCTGTACGACGTGGGTACTGCGGTTCCTCGTCCCCTCGCTGGTCAGCATCGTGCGGGCCGGACGGTCAACAGGGTCTGGGAAGGCAATCGGTCCTTCTGAGAAGGTGTATTTGTGCCCCGTCTTCGATGTGCGCTCAATCTTCTTCGCGCCTTTCAGGTACTTCCATTTATCAAGGTCATCGCCGAGATAATACTTCTCCGGGACATCATGGTCCATGATATCGCGCAGGAGTTTGTGCGGTCCGTGATAATCCGGCTCTGCCTTGACGGTCGCGATATGGCCGTCCGACATGTAGCCTGCCGTCTCAAACGGGAAAGCGAATTCCTGCGTGATCTCGAGCAGGTCATGCGTCTCGAGGTCCGTCTTGGAGGCTATCGCCTTGGGCTTCAGTGGGAAAGTGCGTGCAAAGAAGCCGTCGGTGTTGAGCATCGCCAGTGGGTTGTGCCCAGCCATCTGCTGACCATATACCGTATCATTGCGATATGCGAAGATGAACGTGCGGCGGCGGCGCTGCACGAAACCGTAGTCGGCCGCATTGACGACGCGCCATTCGACACTGTAGCCGAGGTCCCAGAAGGACGCGAGGATGATGCCGAAGTCGCGCCCACGCTGCTTGGCAGGCGACTTCAGCAGGCGATCGACATTCTCAAGGAGGACGAACGGCGGGCGCTTGGCTTTGAGCGTGTCGTAGATCTGCCACCAGAGAACGCCCTTCTTGCCCTCGATGCCCTTAGCACCTGTCGCAGCGACCGAATAGTCCTGACAGGGGAAACCGCCGACAAGCAGCGTATGGTCTGGGATAGTCGCCTTGTCGATCAGCCCGATATCCACATTGACATGCGTACCCTTCTTGCCGAAATGCGCACAGTAGCAGTCAAAGGCATCCTGGCGGGCACGGCTTGGCTCCCATTGGTTCGCCCATACCGTATCCCATTCCTTCGAAGCTTGCTCGAGTCCGACACGGAATCCGCCGACGCCGGCGAACAGTTCACAAACAGTCTTGTCCATCGCTTCAATCTCCCTTGCTCATTCACCCCTTCAATGGGTATGTACTGGCCTGTCGGCCGGAATAGTGTTACCATTATATCATAGAACGAACAGAAGATCAACCCTTGGTCATGGTGCTCCACGGCCAAGGCTCTCAGAGATGGATTGAGGCGATGAGCATGGCAAAGACGGCAGATGAGGGAAAGAGCGCCCTCAGTCGGACGAAGAAGCCGCTGACAGCAGCACAGCGCAGCCACATCATGTCGAAAATCCATGGCAAGGATACGAAGCCAGAAGTCCGCCTGCGCAAAGCCCTGTGGCATAAGGGGTTGCGCTACCGCAAGAACTACCGTCGCCTGCCGGGGACACCTGATATCGCATTGACACGGCAGAAAATCGCCATCTTCGTCGATGGCGACTTCTGGCACGCACGCGGCCATGAAGAACATCCGGGCGAGCAGGTCAAGCACAATCGCGAGTACTGGGTCCGCCATCTGACACGCAACGTCGAGAAAGCGAAAGAGGTCAATGATGAGCTGACCGAGCAGGGATGGCTCGTCCTGCGCTTCTGGGAAAGCGACATCAAGAAAGACCTCCAGAACGTATTAGAGCAGCTTGATCAATACCTATGATCAAGCTGCTCTATTGCATTCAATCCGCCAAAATGAGGTCGGCAAATTCTTCCTTTCCTATCTCGATCCCGCTATGCACCATGCGTTCATGGCGCTTTTCATATACCTCATACAGCATCTCACGGCGCTCATCACGCAAGCCATAATGAATCTTGCGGTGGCATACAGGGCAAAGACAGATGAGATTGGTATAAACATCCAGACTGTACGGGAACCGGCCCTGCAAGTGAATCGGGATAGCATGATGCGACTCCATGTACGGCTTATGCGTGCGCTCTGCCACAAAGGTCTGATGCCCGCCATCCATCTCGCAGTGATAGTCAGCGACTGCCAAGGTCTGCTCCCTTAAGATATCCGACCTTGCCCAATGCTGGATCTCATAGCGCCTCGGCTCTTCTGCAATGACAGGCATCGGCATATCCAGCTTGGCAATATCATGATGAAGGCCAAGCAAGTTCGTCCCCTCGGCAAACTTCACGTAATTATTGAGTCCCGCGCTATACATCTGATTGCCTTTCTTGTTCTGGGCAATGAAAGAAGAAGCATCAAACAGTATCGCACGCAAATCTTTCAATTGATGCAGGTCCGAGATATCATAAATCGAGCCCTCTATCATCTTCATCTCCTGTAGGTGACGAGTGATGTTGTTGAGCGCATCACAATAATGCTTTACGGTAGACGACTTCAAATGTCGTACTTCGCTGAGATAGCGCTTATAGTATGTTTTCAGCAATGGCTCCATCTAGAATCCCTTCTTTGACTAAACCGATGAGCCAAGAAAAAGTAGGTATTTAGCCAATATTGAAGATGCGCTTGAGCAAACCACGATGCTTCATATCATCCAATTTATTGGAGAGCATTTCATTTTCTTGCTGCAAAGATTTCAATTCTTCTTTCAAATCTTCGTTTTCGAGCAACAGCTCTTCTTTATTTGCACTTGCCAAAATCCTATCAAACTCTGTTTTGGCATTGTAATGCTCACGCTGTATATCAAGCTTTTTATAATACTGGCGATAGTATTGTCTCCTCAGGAAATCGCCTGCTCCAGTAGGTGTACCACAGTTACGGCAAGCAGCTTGCTCGCACAGTAGATGATCAGACTGATGTCCTATCCCCGTTATAACCGGGATTCGGCTTTCATAGATGGCCTTGACTAAACGTGGATCCGAATAGCGTGCCATAGATTCAGCAGAACCACCGCCGCGCACAATAGCAATGACCTGACACTTTCCTTCTTGATTCAGTTTATCTAGTGCCGCAATGATGCTTGGGATATCTGAAATGACAGCATCTGCTGCATGAATGTGTTCCCGCAGCTCTTTAGGGAGACTTTTAACAAAATCGCTGACTCCTTGAATCGTTTTCCCCGTCAGTGGCCCTGGTATCAAGCCAATATCCGTCAAATCAGGAATCGTGAAATATTTCTGTTCCTCATCCGTACGGAAGTAAGAAGCGCATTCTTCTGCATAACGCTCAGATTCTTCTTCCCGAGAGCACACACCTAATATATCAATCTTATCTGCAACGATATTCATGCTCATATATTTTACAGATTTGTATCTACCTATACCACCATCGAGTATATATGCTTTGGACATCTGATATGATTTATTATATTAATATTCGGTGTGAATCTGTAATATCCTGCTTGAAAAAAATATTCACACTGCTTATTATATTGATAACGTCTATCAAAAAAGGGAACAAGTACCCATCTAGGACTTGTTCCCTTAAGAAGCTGATACAATTCAGTTTTTGATAGCTTCCAGTACCGTATCAGCGGAGATGTCATTCTCGGTCATGTAGTCAAGCAGCTCTTTGTAGTCGGCCTGGGCCTTCTTGGCCTTGGCGTCTTCGAGCTCGGCCTTGAGCTTCTTGAGCTCTTCCTGTTTCTTTGCGACCTTGGCCTCGAGGCTCTCGATCTTTGCTGCATAATTTGCTGTTCTTGCCATATTCCTGCTCCTATCCGTCATTTCTGACATGTTTTCTTTTTATTATAGCATTATCGAAGCGTATGAGAAAGTATTATTTACTCTTTTTTTTGCTTGTCAAATGCTTTTGGAATAAGTCCTTTCTCGGACAGCTCTTTGAGAAAGGCGTTGTTCTCGATGGTTACTGGCTCTGACTTGCGATTTTTCTCGATCTCCAGTGCGAGTTTTTGTGCCTCGGCGAAGGATTGGTATTCTGCGGTGGCGTCGACGACGGCATCGCGGTATTCTGGTGCTATCGCGATGACGCGCATGGCGAGTTGCTTGAAGGGCGTGTTCTCGAGTCGCTTGGCCTGCAGCATTTTTTGCAGGTAGCCGCCTGGGTTCTCGATGATGCCCTTCTCTTCGCGAATCTTGCTGATGCGGACCCAGGTGATGAGCAGGGCGCGCCAGACCTTGGCTCGCTTGTCTCGCCAGCGGTCGACGGAGGATGGTCCGTAGCCCAGGGCAAGCATGCGGTCTCGGAGGTACTCCCAGGGAGGGATGCTCGCATCGTCGATCAGGCCTTGCGTGTTGTCTCCGACGATGAGCGGCACATGGTTCTCTGGTGTGCGTGCCTTCAGCGAGACGATGAAGGTGAACTCGGAGATGGCGCGGCGCTCGCGGCCGGAGACGATGTCGTCGGCGTTCTCGATGAATAGCTGTGAGTAGGGATTGGCATTGATGTCGGTAATGGCCTTCTCGATGGCATTGCGGCGATACTCGGTCGGGCGCATCGTCTTCCCCTTCTTGCGCGTGGCAAGCGGCGGGACGCGCTGCTGCAGCTCTTCCAGTGAGATCGTGATGTGATAGGGATATGGTGCGTCTCTGTGGCGCATCTCAGCGACTTCTGCCGATAGCCAGTTGACGAATGGATAGGTGTAGCTGCTCGTGCAGTTCTCGTGGAACTTGATGTCCATCTGGATCTCGGGATGGCGGAGCAGCTCATTCACGTAGTACTCTTGGAAGTTCTTATCGACGACAATCTGGATGACGCCCTGCTTGGGATTCTCATCGATGTACGATAGCATCCAGTAGGTCCGTTCGCGCAGGTTGTCGTCTTCATCGAGGTACTGGATGGTCTGGTTGAGGGGATACTGCTTGATGGTGTCGATCGTCTTCTTGAAGGAGCGCTGTAGGGGCTCCCAGCGAGAGAGACCTCTTTCGCTGGCAATCTTCTTCAGGTCGATGTTCAATACGATGGGCTTGCTGTAGTCGCCACCGTTCTTTACAAAGTTCTGGATCTCGTTTCGTATGATGACGATGAAGTCGTTTTCTTGCTTGGATGTTGCTCGACTTGGGATGCTCGAAGAGAACTCTGCGTTCGAGAACAATGGCAGCTGCACGTCTTCGCTTTTCTTCATGCAGGTCACTCCCCCTCTCGTTACGTTCTAGGGTATCTTATTTTGTGCCGCTCGTCAAATGTACCTAAAACGCACTTTAGCAAAGGAGGTGCTACAGGCTAGGTCCCTCTCTGTATCTAGTCTAGTAGTAGTATCTATATTACTTTAGTAATAAGTAATATAGTAAATAGAGAGGGCGCCGAGAGCCCGCGAACCCTTGTATTTCCTAGATTCTAAAGTGCGTTTTAGGTGCAAGAGTGCGTTTTAGGTACATGAAAAGTGCGTTTTAGGTACAAAAAGTGCGTTTTAGGTACACACCAAAATGAAACTGTGGATAATTCTGTGTATAACCTTGTGGATAACACGTGTTTCCCCTTGTTTCATAAGGGTTTTCGCCACATGGCCAGGCGGTGATGCGGCAAACTGTACCTAAAACGCACTTTTCGAAGTGACGTGCAGCGAGGTGATGTACCTAAAACGCACTTTACGTCAAATCCTTTACTGTAGTAAAGGAAATTCACCGGGTGAATTTTGCCCGAAGGGGCCGACACCTTTTTCTATATTGCTTTTAATAATACCATATGGTATCATGGAATAAGCAAAGACAACGACGTGATATAAGAAAAGAGCTCCCCTCTGCTACCAACACAGGAGAGCTCCCTATATCACAGCTCACATCATGACTACCAATCGCGATGTGACTCTCTTATCGGAACTCCTACTTCCGATAAAATAACTGTAGATGTCTTCTATCATTGTAGCAAAGATGGAACTAGAAAACAAGAGCTCTATGAAAGAAGATGTCATGAGATTCTGGCTCCCCGTGCATCTGCACGAGTAAAGGGGGCCAGTGAACCCGCACCAGCGCAGCCTATCGTGACGCGAGGAGTGGCGGGGTACCTCCTACAGGGTTTTATCGATACAAGCAAAGGTCTGTCCGATAAGGGCAGGCCTTTTTACGTGCGCAGATGAGATCGGACGAGGAGGGATACGATGGGCAAATGCAATCCGTGGCAGGATGCGAAGCGGAAAACGGAATATTTGCAAACCATGTATGCGTCGATCTCGCCGGGCGCTTTTTATGACGACATTCTCGGCCATATCGAGGATGAGCCGGAGTTCTGCTTCTGCGCGATGCATGCAGAGGCGAGAAAGGGCCGCCGCATGCGCCGCTATGACGATGCTGAGGAGATGCTGCAGGATGCGAGTGGGCGCCGGGATGCCTATGTCTACCCTGCGGCCTACTACCACTCGTACGCCTTGGAGGATCTGCTGCAGTCGACGGCCTGCCTCTACATCGATCTGGACCATGTCGATGCGAAGCAGCTGCGCGAACTCTGCGAAGCGGATTTCTTCGGCCACTGCCCGACGTATCTCGTCAACTCGGGCAATGGCGTCCATCTCGTCTACGTGCTGACGGAGCCGGTCCAGACGTATCACTGGACCAAGAAGCTGCTGAAGCGTATCCACCGCGCGCTCTTGAAGGTGTTCCGCAGACACCATTTCGAGGCTGACTTCAAGACGGGAATCTCGCATGCCTATCGCATCGTCGGCAGCCTGACGAAACTCGGGCAGGTTTGCTGTGCTTATTGGGTCGGCGGTTGCATGACGATCGAAGCACTCGCGCGGTCGGTCGGCGTGACCTGGGCCCGTCCGCAAAAGCCGGTCTATCCTGTCGCGAAGTCGGTCCGTGCGACCTCCGCACCTCATGCGAAGCGGAGCTTCTATGCCTATCTCGTCGAGAAGATCGCCGAGCGGACGCAAGAAGGCCATCGCTACACCGCGCTCTTCGCGCTGACCTGTGTCGGCTACAAGTGCGGCATGGCGCTTGAGGCAATCTCTGAGGATGTCCTGCATCTCGCCGACGTACTTGGCCTCCCCCAACGCGAGGCAAGGCATGCGCTCGAGGTCTGTGATGCGGAGAAGGCGAAAACGGTCTGCGCAGCGACGCTCGAGACCTGGCTCGGCTGGTCCTTCGACCGCAAGACGAAGCGCAATGGCCGCACGCGCGCGGAGCATCTGGCCAAGGTTGCAGAAGACCGCAAGGAAACGAGCCGCAAGCGCGTCTGGGCCTGCCTGAAGGAAATGCCGATGGCGACCATTTCGGAGCTCTCGCGCAAGCTCTCCATCACGCGCAAGACGGCAGCCAAGTACTTCCATGAGTGGATGGACAATCTCTTGGAGCGCGTTCAAGAGCAGATGGCTACGGTCAAAGAGGAACTCGCTGAGGCTGTAGCAGTGCCGTCAGATGGGGGCTCTGCGGCCCCTGAGTCATTCATTGCATATATACCTGCCCCTAGGGGCGAGCGGTGCTCCGTGCGCTCTGGCCGGGTATGGGAGAACGATGCGGGAGCCAGAAGAATACGGGGAAACGATCAGAACGACGAGAAGGGCGAAACGATAAGGACACAGGTGGCAGAGCTGATGCTGTGCGGGAATAGTTCATGAGCATGTAGAAGGATATGAGCGATGAAGAAGCCCGAGAAGAGACTGGAAGAGATGGCAGGAATAGAGTAGCGGAGAGCCTTGAATGGCAGGGCATTGCGGCCTGAGCGGGAGGCGGCGGGAGTGATCCGCATGTACTTTGAGCACGAATCCGGGGAGAGTGCGCCGAATGGGCTTCTGCGCGGCGCGGCCGGCGCGTATGCTGCGAGAGAGATGGATTCTTTAACTTCTACATTTTTATTGCTATATTATCTTGTGTATGCTAAACTATATCTAGAAACTTCTACAAGTCAGTACGGAAAGGATGAAGAAGCTTGGCAGACCTGATCAACCGCAAGGTCATCAATACGACCTTGTCAAAGGACAATGCGGAGAAGCTGCGCACGCTGTCGAAGCGCAAGGGCATTCCGCAGACGCGTGTCTTGGATCGCGCCGTCGATACGCTCTATCAGAAGGAAGAGGCTTCCATGGAGGGAGCGACGAAGCACAAGGGCATTGCCATCTGTGTCGCCAACAACAAGGGTGGCGTGGGCAAGACGACCTCGACGGCGGCGTTTGCGGACCTGCTCTCGAAGCGCGGCAAGCATGTGCTCGTTATCGATGCGGACCCGCAGGGCAACCTTTCGGGACGCTTTGGCTACAGTGCGGACAGCCCGGAGCAGGCCATCCCGAATTACCTCGGCTCGCTAATCGAAGACCGCTTCCGCGGCACGGAGCATCAGCCTCTCGGCTACTTCATCAGCCATCTCGATGAGTTCCCGCGCATCGACATCATCTACTCCGATATCCGCCTCGACGGCGTCTACACGCTGCTGACGACGGACAGCATCGCGAGTGCGACGATGTTTCGCAAGCTGCTCACGGAGATCCGCTCGCTCGATAAGTACGACTACATCCTCATCGATGCGCGCCCAGCTGTCAACAACGAGGTCTCCTCCATCTTCATCGGCAGCGATTATGTGATTATCCCGGTCGAAGCCAGCTGGGACTCGATCGTCGGGGCCAATACGATTTACCAGTTCATGGCCAAGAGCCGCGAGCTCAATCCAGACCTCAAGCTGCTCGGCGTGTTCTTCACGAAGGTCCAGGACCGCACGACGTCCTTCCACACCCTCCTGCCGATGGTCAAGGGCAACTGGGATAAGGACCTGTTCCAGACGAAGGTCCCGCGCAATCAGGATGTCGTCAATGCGGAGAACGAGGGCTATCCGGTCACGTACCGCAAGCCGGCCTGCAAGGCATCGAAGGCCTATCTGAAACTCTTGGATGAAATGGTGGAGCGGATGGAACATGATGAGAAACAGAACGATTAACTTTGCCAAGTCCGATGCGCGCCCGGAGGATATCAAGGGGACGATCGGCGTCAGCGACCGCTTCGCGGACCCGAAACTCAAAGAGGCAATTGAAGAGCAGCTGCGCTCAGAGCAGCCAATGGCTCCAGAGCCGGAAGAAGCGGCTATGACTTCCTCAGAGGACGCAGAAGAGGCCTCGCGTGGCAGACGCGATGTAGATGACGTCCTGACGGAGATTGCGGGCACAGCGGGCCGTTTTATGCGGATCCCGCGTGCTAAGCTGCTGCCGACGCCAGCGGAGTGGAACCCCTTCTCCCAGGTCTCGCAGGAGAAGAAGGTCCTGATGGCCGACAGCATCTATCGTACGGGCCTGCAGCAGCCAATCGTCGTGCGCAGCATGGACGAGACTGGCAGTGCCTACCAGATCTTGGCGGGCAATACGCGCAATGAGATCTTTGGCATCCTCTACGAGCTCACGAAGGACGAGAAGTATACCGCCATCGAGGCGAAGGTCTACGGCTATGGCGAGCTGACGGACGATCAGGCACGCGAGATCGCGTCGGATACGAACTACGTCCAGCGCGCCGAGCTCTCATCGCGCGACAAGGCCTATGCCATCCACACGAAGGTCGAGATGCTCAAGAAGAACAAGGTCGCAGCCGTCCTGGACCGTGTGGCCGAGCAGATGGACATCCAGCGCAGCTCCGTATTCTACTGGAACAAGGTGTTCAACCTGATTCCCGAGTTCTACGCCTACTTCGATGAAGGCCGGATCCGCTTGAAGACGGCCAGCCGCATCGCAAGCTGGCCGCCAGAAGTCCAGCAGGCCCTCTGGGAGCGCCGCGACTTCCTGACGGACGACATGATTCGCCAGATCCCCGCCAAGACGCCGTACGACCAGGTCATCCCGCGCTTTGAAGCGCTGCTGGAAGAGTCCACCGCGCCGAAAAAAGGACTCGGCCACATCCAATCCATGGACGTGCAGGACCGTACCTACACCATCCACGCCGAAGTCGACCGGCCCGACGACAGCGAAGTCGTCGTCCTCTGCGTGCCCAAGGCCAAGATGAAAGCTCTGTGCCGCAAGTACGGCGATTACCTCATCAAGTGAATTTTTGGCGGCACTGGCAAAAACGGAGCAGATGTGGTACAATCGAGACAGAAAGAGCGGCCGATGTTTGCCCGTCGGAACCGCTATTCGTAAAAAACTCGGGATGTTCCGATTTCGCAAAGAGTCAGTTAGTTGCTATTTCAGCAATGCTATTGAACATCCGGACTACAATGTGATATAATAAAGCTGTTAGAAGGCATGTCTAACAAGACGTATACCAACTGAAAAGACCTCAGCCGGAGTGATGACCGGCTGAGGTCTTTTTGCGTTCATCAGCTTGATGAGAGCTGAGAGGAACGCCTTCTGCTGCGGTTGTCGGTTTGCCTGCCAGCTCCTCGATGAAGTTATTCCAATCCTTGAAAAACGCCAGGTAATCCTGCTCTTCGAAAGCTGGTATGCCAAGCGCGAGCTGCTCGCGTATGCACTCCGCTACCCGAATCTCAACGTGATCTGCAATGCACGTCATGATACGGCAATGTTCGAGCTGCCGGATTAGACGGCAGTCCACCGCGGCCGTCCACCGAAGTACGGCAAGCGCTTGATGCTGGACGAGATTCCTGTTGACCTTAAGCACTATCCTTACCTTGCAAGCATTGGATTGGGGTGATGAGCAAGCGGCTTAAAAGCTGTAAACTGCTGTAATAAACCTTCATACAAAAAGTATACTATCTTCCCGTGGGAAAGAGAATGCAGATGCAAAAAAGTCCAGTGCTGGACTTTTTGAGGTTCGTATGGTCGGACTGTCGGACTGTGGTCAGACTATCGTCGGGCGACTGTCGGACTTCTGTCGGATGGTCGCAGCTCAGTCGACCACGAGCTTGCGCACCGCGGCGGAGAGCAGCTCGGTGCCGCGCACGATGTCCGAGAGCTCAGCGTGTTCCGCGGGATTGTGGCTGATGCCCGCGCGGCACGGGATGAATAGCATGGCCGTCGGCGCGTAGTCGGCCCAGTGCATGCTGTCGTGGCCCGCGCCGCTCATCATCTTGCGGCACGGGATGGCGAGTTCCTTGGCTGTATCCTCGAGCAGATCGACGAGTGCCGCGTCCATGCGGGCCGGCTGCTCCTTGCTGACCGGTTCGATGTCATAGGTCAGCTGACGCCGCTCAGCGATGGCCTCGATATCTTGGCGGACTGCCTGCTCGACGGCATCCTTGGCCTCTGCGGAGATGCTGCGGATGTCGACGCCAATCCGGACTTCGCCTGGGATGACGTTCATGACGCCCGGCGTGACCTGCAAGATGCCGACCGTGCCGACGACAGGTGCTTCTGTGTAAGACGAGGCCTCGCGCTCAACGGCCAGCACGGCTTCTGCCGCCGCGCAGAGCCCGTCGTGGCGCAGGTCCATCGGCGTCGCGCCGCTGTGATCGGCACTGCCGTGGAAGTTGACGTAGAAGCGCGTCGGCGCTGCAATGCCCGTGACGAGGCCGATGGGCAGGCCCTCATGCTCGAGGACCTTGCCCTGCTCGATGTGGAGCTCGAGGAAGGCGCGCAGTGGCCTCGTGTACCGGGCCGACTCGATATGGTCGGGGTCAAGATGGCGACTCTTGAGCACCTCGTAGAGTGTATGGCCTTCCTTGTCGTGCAGCCGCAGCAGGTCATCGTGCGAGAGCTCGCCGCGCATGGCCCGACTGCCGAGCGTCGCTGCTGAGAAGCGGCTCGACTCCTCACAGAGGAACAAGACGACCTCAAGCGGCCTCTGCGGCGTGAAGCCGTCCTCCCGCATCGAGCGGACCGTCTCGATCGCCGCGAGGATGCCGACAATGCCGTCGAAGTTGCCGCCTTGCGGCACACTGTCGCCATGCGAACCGAACATAACAGCGGGAAGGCTCTCATCTGCGCCCTTCACATGGCCGATGACATTGCCGAAGGCATCCTCGCGCAGTTCCATGCCCGCCTCGCGCATCAAGCCCATCAGATACGCGCGCCCCTGCCAGTCCGCATCCGTGAACGCCAGCCGGTTGATGCCCTTCCCCGGCGCCGTGACGTCCTGCAGATCCGCAAGCTGCTGCTGCAAGCGTGTTCTTGAAATCATAAAAATACCTCCCATCTTACAATGAAACTCCTATCTCGATCTTCTCTATATATTGTATACTTCTTCGAATCTCCTTTCGCCTTTCTTGACAATCATTATACCGCAATCCTATAATAAACCAAATGGTATAATTACTTTTAATTATGAAAGGTGGAATCTGCATGCTAACACTCATGCTGATTGTCGGTGCCATCATCGTCTGTGGTGTCGTCTACGCGCTCGTCAAGGGCGCGGATGCGCGCATCACGCTGATTGGTTCCGGCATCCTCATGGCGGCCATCGGCGGTGTGCCAATGGCTGCTCTCGATGCCTTCGCAAAGAGCATGACGAACAGCGGTCTGATACAGGCCGTATGTTCGGTCATGGGCTTTGCGCTGGCGGTTCGCTTCACGGAATGCGATAAGCACCTGATCAATGCGATGGCCTCTGTGATCTCGCGCGTCCGCTTCTTCCTGATCCCGGGCGTCGTCATCTGCACGTATCTCGTCAACATTGCGCTGCCGAGTGCCGCCGGCACGGCCGCCGCTGCCGGCGCCATCTTCATCCCGCTGCTCATGGCAGCAGGTGTCGGGCCAGCGCTTGCGGCAGCTGCCGTCAAATGTGGCACATACGGCAGCATGTTGAACCCTGGCCTTGCTCACAACCCGTTCGTCGCTAAGATTGCCGGTGTCGATGTCATGGATGTCATCGGATTCCACTACAAGGCCAATCTCGCCTCCCTCGTCGTCGCGACCATCTGCATCACGGTCATCGCGCATGTGCTCAAGGAAGATAAGGGCCATGTCCCCGAGCATCTGCAGGTGGACAAGAACTTCAAGGTCAATTATCTCTACGCACTGATGCCGGTCGTCCCGATTGTCATCCTGCTGCTCGGCTCGACCAAGATTGTCCCCCTCTTCAAGATGGGCGTGCCACAGGCCATGATCATCGGTGCCCTGCTGACGCTCGTCGTCACGCGCACGAAGCCGAAAGCGCTCTGCGATGCGTTCTTCGAGGGCATGGGCAAGGCGTACGGCAGCATCATCGGCATCATCATCTCGGCTGGCGTCTTTGTTGCCGGCCTCACCTCGATTGGCCTCGTCAAGTGGTTCATCGACGCGATGCTCAACAACCCGGCCATCGTCAAGATCTGCGCCGCCTTCGGTCCGTTCCTGCTCGGCCTGCTGACGGGTTCCGGCGATGCGGCAACCTTCGCCTTCAATGAGGCCATCACACCGTATGCACCGGACTTCGGCATGTCGCAGGTCCAGATGGGCAGTATGGCGACGCTCGGCGGTACGCTTGGCCGCACGATGTCGCCGATTGCTGGCGCAACCATCATCTGTGCCGGTATCGCCGGTGTCAACCCGATGGAGATCACGAAACGCAATGCCATCCCGATGCTCTGCGCATTGACGGTCGGCATGCTGATCCTGCTCTTCTGATATACAGACAAGACGAGGTGCTGCGAAGCGGCACCTCTTTTTACAAGGAGGAACTACGATGGACTTGAAAGAGACAATCTTGAAATTCGCCGATGATGTGCAAGCGGACATGGTGGCCTGCCGCCGTGACCTGCACGCGCATCCAGAGCCGGGCTGGACGGAATTCCGCACGGCAGCCAAAGTCGCCAAGACGCTCGCCGAGCTTGGCTACACGGTCAAGACGGGAGCCGACACCATCCGCGAAGGCGCCATGATGGGCGTGCCGTCGGCTGAGAAGCTCGCCAAGGAGCAGCAACGTGCCATCGCAGAGGGGGCCGACCCCGACTGGGTCAAGAAGATGGACGGCGGCCGCACAGGCGTGCTCGGCGTCATGCAGTTCTCCGAAGACGGCCCGGTCGTCGCCGTGCGCTTCGACATGGACTCCAATGACGTGACGGAGACGGCAGAAGCCGCACACCGCGCCAACAAGGAGGGCTTTGCCTCCTGCCATGCGGGGGCCATGCACGCCTGCGGCCACGACGGCCACACGACCGTCGGGCTGGCTCTTGCCAAACTGCTGGCCAGCCTCAAGTCGGAGCTGCGCGGCACGATCAAGCTCTGCTTCCAGCCCGCAGAGGAAGGCGTGCGCGGTGCGCATGCGATGGTCGAGAGCGGCATCGTCGACGATGTCGACTACATGCTCGGCGCGCACTTCGGCTTCAAGATGCGCAAGACAGGCACCGTCGCCTGCAACGTCACGGATTTCCTTGCGACGAGCAAGTACGACGCACACTTCCAGGGCGTTCCGGCACACGCCGGCGCTGCGCCAGAACAGGGCAAGAACGCGCTGCTGGCCGCGGCCTGCGCCGCGCTCAACCTGCACGCCATCTCGCGCCATTCCGCCGGCGCTTCGCGCATCAATGTCGGCCGGCTCGACGCGGGCAGCGGCCGCAACGTCATCGGCGACAAGGCCCTGATCTGCCTCGAGACGCGCGGTGCGACGAGCGCAATCAATGCGTTCATGGAGACGGAAGCCCAGCGCATCCTCAAAGCTGCAGCCATGATGTACGACGTCGACGTGACCATCGAGAAAGTCGGCGGCGCAGCTGGCGGCAGCAATTCGCCAGAGCTCGCGGCCTTCCTCGAGAAAGAGGCCAATTCCCTCGGCATCTTCGATGAAGTCGTCGGCGAATGCCCATTCGGCGCCAGTGAAGACTTCTCCTACTTCATGGAGCGCGTCCAGTCGCACGGCGGCCAGGCAGCCTACATGATGGTCGGCGCCGACCTAGCGGCAGGCCACCACGACTCCCACTTCGACTTCGACGAGCGCGCCCTTGGCTACTCGCTCAAGCTCATGGGCTGCGCCGTCTGCAAACTGCTGCTGAGCAAGTGACACCTGCCATCACCACAACCGCATCACGAGACGAACCGTCCGACTACCAACCGACTCCTTCGTCATCCCAAAAGTCCAGTCCGACTCAAAAAGTCCAGTGCTGGACTTTTTGCATAGGAAAAAGGCTGCATCCATGTTACAATATCCCTGTTCAGACAACAGAAAGGGGAATTGATTTCGTGATATCCGAAAAGAAACAACCAGGTGTGCCCGAGCAGCATGCGACGCGGGCCATCTTTTTTGTCGGGGGATTCGGCGCAGCCTCATGGGCGCCGCTCGTGCCACTCTTGAAGGCGCGGCTCGACATCGCGGAGGACGTGCTCGGCATGCTGCTCTTGTGCATCGGCATCGGCTCGCTCTTGACGATGCCGCTGTCGGGTGCGGCGGCAGTCCGACTCGGCTGCCGCAAGGTGCTGACGGCGGCGGGGCTCGTCTACGCCATCCTGCTGCTCTCGCTCTGCACAGTATCGTCGTTCGGCATGGCCGTGCCGCTGCTGCTGATCTTCGGCGCGACGATGGGCTGCATTGATGTCGTCGTCAACATCCAGGCCGTCATCGTCGAGAAAGCGGCGGGGCGCCGCCTCATGAGCGGCATGCACGCGCTCTGGAGCGTCGGCGGCTTTGCGGGGGCCGGACTCTTCGGCATCTGGGTCGGCACCTTCGCGCTGACGCCGCTGCTCTCGACCATCATTGCGGCCGCCATCATGGTGCTCGTGACGCTCGCGGCTTCGCGCCATCTGCTGCCCTATGGCGGCGATGCCGGCGGCAAGCTGCTCGCGCTGCCGAAGGGCATCGTGACCTTCGTCGGCATCATTGCCTGCATCGCCTTCCTCGTCGAGGGCGCCATCATGGACTGGGGCGGTGTCTTCCTGACGACCGTGCGCCATTTCGACATGTCCCTCGCCGGAACAGCCTTCACCGTCTTCTCGGCGGCCATGCTGACGATGCGCCTGCTCGGCGACTGGACCGTGCAGAAACTCGGCCAGGAGCGCGTCGTCATCGGTGGCAGCCTGCTGGCCGTCGCCGGCTTCCTGCTCGTCATCTTCGCCGCTGAGCCTGCGCTGCTCTACCTCGGCTTCTTCGCCATCGGCATCGGCTGCGCCAACGTCGTGCCCGTCTTCTTCTCCCTGCTTGGCAAGCAGCGCGTCATGCCCATCAGCCTCGCCGTGCCAGCCGTCAGCACGCTCGGCTACCTCGGCATTCTCATGGGCCCCGCCGTCATCGGCTTCATCGCCCATCAGACCAGCCTCTACACCGCCTTCGGCCTGCTCGCCTTCCTCGTGCTGCTGCAATCCATCATCGCCGCCTATGTCTATCGCCATATCTTAGATTGATGGTGCCTGTTGCCTATCATAAACACATACAAAAGAGAACGCCTCGGAAGATTTGCCTTCCGAGGCGTTATTTTGGGTTACGCAGATGGTTTCACGACTTTTACCAGCACGATCTCCGGTGCCGGCCCGATGCGGAAGCGCTGGCCCCAAGCGCCGTAGCCGCTGGAGACGATGGCCAGCAGATGGCCGAAGTGGCGGGCCCCGTAATCGAGGGGGAAGATGCGCTTCGTCACGAGGCGGTTCGGCCAGAACTGGCCGGCGTGCGTGTGGCCGGCGAAGTAGAGGTCCATGCCGCGGGAGGATGCCTGCTCGATGCGCAGCGGCTCGTGTTCCATCGCAATCGTGAAGGCGTCCGGCTCCGCCTGCGGAAACTGGGCATGCGGGGCGATCATGTAATCTTCCAGACCGACAAGCGAGATGCCGGCCGCCAGATGCACCGTGCCGCCGCGCAGGCAGCGCACGCCGCTTTGCTGCAGCCGGTGCTGTTCCTTATTGAGGTTCAGCCCGTACGTGTCGTGGTTGCCGAAGACCGCAAAGACGCCCCACGGCGCCTTTAGCCCCTCGAAGCCTTTGAAGCTGCGGTCGCGCAGCACATAACTGAGGTTGCCGTCAATGATGTCACCGCCGAGCAGGATGAGGTCCGGCCGCAGCTTCATCATGTCGCGGCGCAGCTCTGCCGCGAACGAGCGCCCGAGCACCGCGCCGAGGTGGATGTCGCTCGCAAACGCCACCGAGAATTCCCGCTCGATGGGCTTCTCCGTTTTCACCTCGACGACGCGCACCACCGGATGGCGTGCGCGCCAGCTGCCGCATGCGAGCAGCAGGGCAAGGCCCAGCAGCGCGGCCCTGCCGTAATGAACGGCAAAGACTGACTGCCACCAGTCCAGCCCAAAGCCGAACGGCTCAGCAAGGCAGACAAGCCAGACGATGAAGGCGGGCACGAGCAGCATCGTCATATAGTAGCCGTAGACAAACCAATAGCCGCCGACCCGCGCCAGCAGCCGCGACACCCGCAGCGGCAGGTGATTCTCAAGGATGTTCGGCACGAGATAGATGAACGGCAGCAAAAGGAAAAGCAGGAGCAAGCCATGCGCCGGGACCGGCAGCGCCCAGCGCAAGAGCAGCCACTTCCCCAGCCCCGAGAGCTCACCGAGTCCCCAGAGAATCCAATAAAAGGTATAGCGATGTTTCAAGTCAATTCTCCATAGATTTCATTCAGACAAAACGATGCGAGCGATTCACACACGCATCTCCGTCTTGATTCGACAGCACGTGGCAAAATCCTGCTGCCAGCCGGCGCATGAAGTTCAGCGGCAGGAGTGTCAAATTGTAAAAAAGTTCTAGATATACTATGATATCTTGTTCATTATGATGTATTTTATAGTTTGATTCGCCTCATGAGCGGATTTTACTTCTATCAAAATAGAGCAAGCGCTAATTTAATAGTCAGTCAGCCGACGATCAACATGTTCTCGGATGCAGCAAAACGATCTCGTTGAGGAGCTCGCAGAACGCCGGGTCTTCATCCGACTGCCCTTTGAAGCGGGCCAGCACGGTGCCGGAGATCGTTGCCACGAGTTCTTCCTCGCGATATGCTACAGGACCCAGTTCGCCGAGCGAAATCTTAGTCCCGAGCGAGCTGATGAGCTGGCCGTCCTCGGTGATCAGGAAGCCTTCCTCACCCTTGCCCCAGAACAGGGAATGGGTCGAGTCACCGAGCACGACGACTTCATCCGCATCGACACCGGCCTGCGAGCCGTAGGACTTCATGGCATTTTCCAGCGGATTGGACAGCTTCTCGCCCCAATAGTAGTAAGCGGCATCTGCCATCTGGTCTGCCACGGCTTCCGTCAGGCAGGCCACGCGCTCCTCCAGCGGCACGAGCGCCTTGCGGCTGTCCCATTCTGCTTGGACGACTTCCTCATCCGCCTCGGTCTCAGCATCCTCAGCGGCCTTCTGGTAGAGATGCCATGCCTCTTGGAAGTCAAACGTTTCTCTTTGCGGGTCGACACACAGGCGGGCCGCCTCCAGCAGCGCTTCCTGACTGCCCTGCGCCAGCGCCGCCTGATAGTAGGCCAGCGCTTTTGCCGATTCGCCCTGCGCTTCCATCGCCTTGCCGAGCTGGAGCCCAAGTGTCCGGATCTTCTCGTCTGCCCCCGGATGCTTCTCCGCCAGAGCCTGCTGATACGACTGCCATGCCTGCTGCCAGTCGGCCATAGCCTGTTCGCCCGTCTCCGCACTGGCTCTTTCTTCCCACTGCTGGCCTTGCGCAAAGGCAAGCGCGCCGATGGCGGGCCCCGCTTCTTCGCAATCAAGAGACTTGGCTTTCTCGTACCACGCCATGGCCTTGTCTTTATCTTCTTCCATGCCCTGACCCTGCTCGGCCATCTGGCCGATGTAGAAGCAGGCCGTGCCGTCGCCTTCTGCCACGAGCTTCTCGTACCAGTCCAGCGCCTCGGCGAATTTCCCCTGCGCGACCAGCTCCTGCGCGTCCTTGGCGGCCAGTCTCCGGTAAGCAGCGCACTGCTCGTTCTGTTTCTTCTTCAGATACTGGTACAGCACCCAGGCAGCATCTTTCTTGCCCAGCACGGCCGCTTCCACAGCGGACCACTGCGCTTCGTCCTGCTGGCCGCTTCTCGCCTGCAGGATTCCCGCCTGCCAGGCGGCTTCGGCACTGCCCATCTCTGCAGCAAGCTGGAACGCCGGCAGCGCGTGCGCCTTGTCACCGGCTCCGAGGGCCTCCTGCGCCTCTCGGAGTTTCTTCTCGCGGATGCCATTAGACCATGCCTCTGCGGCACCGGTGAAGTGCACGAGATGGAAGTGAACGTCATGCGCAGCCCAGTCGGTCTGCTCTGGCTTGTCAAGGTCCAGCAGCACCTCGCTGTCCATGCCCCAGAAGCTCACATCGTCGGCATCCGCCGGAATCCAATACGTGCCGGCCGCCAGAGCGATGTCCGCATGAGGGCTTTCCTCTCTGCGGAACATCTGGGGCAGGTCGCGGAGCTCGATCAGCAGGGCCAGCAGCATCGCCGGACCGGCTGCCGGATAAAACGGTCGGGAAAGGAAGTTCGGCACCCAGTCGGGGAAATGGAAGTCCGTTCCGACTTTCTTGTCCTTCATGTACGTTTGCCAGACCGACCTGGCCAGATCGAGCTCCTCGCCTTCGGCCTCTGCCATCTGGAACACATCCCTTGCAGCAGACGGCTCCAGCTCCAGCAGCGCCTTGTAGACCGGCAGCGTGTTCCCCGTGATTTCCAGACAGCTGCACAGCCCTTTGAACACATCCTCTTCCTCGATCTTGCCATTGGCAAAGCGCTCCAAGAGATTCTTGCGCCGGCTGTCGGCCTTATCCGTTTCAAATGACGCTTCCGGCAGATCGCATTCTGCGACCAGCAGCCGATGCACCTCGGTAAAGAGGTCAAACCGGCAAATGGTGCTGATGAAATCGCAGGCCATGGCCGGATAGTTCCGCTTTGCACTGCGGTTGCGGATGAAGCGCTCGAGCCGGTCCGAATAAGAATTGCCCGTGATGCTGCGCCCCAGCGAGCTCAGGGCATCCTGCGCCGTGTTCATCATCGACGCCTTGATCGTGCCCGTGATGGCCCCCATGATGCCGAAGCCGCCACCTCGCCAGCTCGCCTTGTCGGCCTGCTTCTCCACGGCCAGGTCCTTCTCATAGTCCTCGATGGCCGCCTGGTCCGCCAGCATGGCCTGGACGAGGTCCGTCGACTTGACGGAACCATCGAGTCGGTCCCAGAGGTCCTTCTTCGTCACATAGTCGATATCGTGGTCGATCAAGAGGTCCACGGCCTGCTCAACCAGCGGGCCGCAGGCGCTCATGCAGTACGCGAGCACCTGTGCCGAGAACTCGACGGGATTCTCCACCGTGTGTTCCTTCAGGTGCTTGCGGATCTCATGACGGGCCAGCAGGGCAAGCCGCGTCCCCTCCCGGTTGAACGGCGCCCAGAGCTGGTTGTACACCGCCGTGCCGCGCGGCAGCTCTACCTCGTATTTTCCGAGAATCGTGAAATGACTGCCCGAAACAGATTCCTCCTGCGGCTCTGTCACAGGAGAAATCGTATCTGGCACCTGCTCTTCCGGAGCAACAGATGCCGCCTCGCCATCGCCGAGACCATCCGGGACCTTGGCCCCGCAGTTAAAACAGAATTTAGCGTGATCCGGCAGCTTCGTGCCGCAGTTCATGCAAAACATCGTCTCCACCTCTTCCGTCCAAAAGTCCGTGTTATGATAAGGCGCGTCCGCCGAATTTGCGTAAGCAATTGAAGGCGGACAACTTTTTCCT
>OGGS01000476.1_pt1 | contig 40249 bp, 42 predicted proteins | sample 1571281 | NCBI WGS metagenome assembly OGGS01 (sample SAMEA2582042, study PRJEB24529) | metagenome | biome: Human gut stool | place: China | collected 2011 | reverse complement strand
AGGGAAATTTCTTCTTCAGCACATGGTTGACGTACTTGTCGAAGTCATTGGCGGTAACGAAACGGCGCTGTTTCTCATCGAGGACGCCGCGCCGATACAGGCGGTACAGCCAGATGTTACGGGCGATGTACTGATTCGCGAGAAAGCGGCAGATGCCGAGAGAGCGACGTACCTTATCCGTTTGGCTTTCGGTGAGCCGAAGTTCGGTCTTGAAGGATTTGAGCAATGGTTTCATCCCCTTTCAACTGTCCTTCGTATTTCCCCAATCCATGGATACGGATGGAAAACATACGGATGATGCTGATAAGGTCTTGGATTATCTCGCGTTCCGGACTGAGGTCCTCGTTGTTGACGACAATGATTTTTGCCCCATGCTCGGCCAGATGGCGTTCGAACCAGTCAAAGCCGAAGCGGACGAACCGATCCTTATGTGCGATATAGATTTCGGCCACTTTGCCTTCCTCTGCCATCTTGATGAGTTCATTCCATTGTTTCCGCTTGAGATTCAGGCCACTGCCGATATCTGTCATGACACGGTCTACAATGACACCGCGCGCATTGACAAACTCGCGCAAGAATGACACTTGGTTCTTCAAGTCGTCACGCTGCTTTGCCGTTGACACTCTGGCGTATAGGATCACTTTCTTCTGATTCTGCACTCTCGTGCTGTTCCCCATATACACATCCAACTGCTCCTGTGTATAAAACCTCCGATTCGTCGGGGTTCTGAAAGCTTTCAACTTGCCCGCAACATCCCACTTCTGGAGCGTCCGGACCGTCACACCGAGCATCTTAGCAAAATCTTTCGGTTTATAGGTATTCATGCTTATATTATACCATATATACCTATTATATTCTATGTTTTAATTAACAGTTATGTGTTCCTGAGTAACCTGGATAAAAGACGTGCTGACACGATGCCAGCACGCCTGTCATTTCTCTTTATTCTTTATGATACTCGTTCGCCCTTGAGGACCCAGGTCTGCGGGTGCGTGATGCGGACGTCGATGAAGTCGCCCGGCTTCTCGCCCGCGTGCGCGAACAGCACGATCTTGTTGGTGCGCGTGCGGCCCATCCAAACGGAAGGCTCGTTCTTGCTCGGGCCCTCCACCATGATTTCCAGCGTCTTGCCGAGGAGCTTCTCGTTGATGGCGAGGCTGATCTCGTTCTGCACGGCCATGAGCGCATTCAGGCGCTCCTTCTTGACGGACTCATCGACCTGGTTCTCCATCGTCGCCGCCGGTGTGCCCGACCGCTTCGAGTAGATGAAGGTATAGGCCGAATCGTAGCGAATCTCGCGCAGGAAGTCGAGCATCTGCTGGAAGTCCTCGTCCGTCTCGCCGGGGAAACCGACGATGAGGTCCGTCGTCAGGCTCACGTCGGGGATGGCCGCGCGGATGCGGCGCACGAGGTCGCGGTACGACTCCACCGTGTAGACGCGGTTCATCGCCTTGAGGATGCGGTTGCTGCCGTACTGGACCGGCAGGTGGATGTGCTCACAGAGGTGCTCGCCGTCGCGGATGGCCGCGATGACCTTGTCCGAGAGGTCCTTTGGGTGCGAGGTCATGAAGCGCACGCGGCGGATGCCCGGCACCTTGTCGACCATCTTCAAGAGATCTGCAAAATCTGCGAGCTTGTGGTCCTTGCCGTAGGAGTTGACATTCTGGCCGAGCAGCGTGACTTCCTCATAGCCGTTCTTCACGGCCTCCTCGACCTCATGGACGATGTCCTCGGGCAGGCGGCTGCGCTCACGGCCGCGCACATACGGCACGATGCAGTAAGTGCAGAAATTGTTGCAGCCGTACATGATTGGCACCCAAGCCGAGAGGCTGCCCGCGCGTGCGACGGGTACGTCGTCCGGCAGCTCCGTCTCGCCGAGCTGCACGTCGACGACGTGACCGTGCTCCGCCTGGATCTCCTGCACGACGTGCGTGAGCTCGTGGACCTTGTTGGTGCCGAGCACGAAGTCGATGTGCGGCGCGCGCTTAATGAGCGCATCGCCCTCTTTCTGCGCCATGCAGCCCGTGATGCCGAAGATCAGCTCTGGGTTCTCGCGCTTGAGGCGCTTGATCTCGCCGATCTTGCCGTAGACGCGGTCCTCCGCCGTCTCGCGCACGCAGCAGGTGTTGATAAGAATGAGGTCCGCCTCCTCCATCGACTCCGTCCGCTCATAGCCGATCGTGCGGAGCTGCCCCATCATGCGCTCCGCATCGCTCTGGTTCATCTGGCATCCATAGACCAGGAGATACGCATAGCGATGCAGCTTGCCATCTATCATTTTCATACGTTGTATTCCGTCCTTTTCTTTGCTGTCTATCTCACAATCAATGCTTTATTGTATCAAAAATGGCCGTACTTGTCCATGATACAGAAGATAGAGATGCCGCATGGACAAGCTGTCTCCATGCGGCATCTCTATCGTATCTTCCTGTTATTCCTGCAAAGACCGATGGACTCAATCAGAGTGCGGCGATTTTGTGCAGCGTCGCGACGATGAGGTCGACCTGCGGCTTGACTGTCGCGAGCACGAGGTGCTCGTTCGGGCTATGGATGTCCTTCGTCGTCACGCCGATCGACACCATGTCGAGTTTCGGGTTCTTGCGGAAGTGCCAGCCGCACTCGAGGCCGGCGTGGATCGTCTCGACCTTCATCGGCTTGCCGTTCTGCTCGGCAAACGTCTCCGCCACGATCTTGGCGAGGCGGCTCTCCTTGTTCTCCTTCCAGCCCGGCGACTGCGTGCCGATGTGTGCCGTGAAGCCCGTGAGTTCCGCGACCGTCTCGGCGTACTGACGGAATTCATCGAGCTTCTGGTCGATGGCCGAACGCGGGAAGAACTGGACCTCCACTTCTTCCGCCGTCATGTTGACGACGCCGAGGTTGGCGCTCGTCTCGACGAGACCGGGGATGACCGTCGACATCGCGTAGACGCCCGTGTGCAGGATGGTCAGCAGGCTCAGCAGACGCTTGGCGTCGCCCGCCTTGAGGACCTGCTGCGGTGCCTCGACACTCGTCAGCGGCACGAGGATCTGCGGCTCGACATTGCCGTACATCTGCGTGAAGCGCTCCTTCTGGTCCGCGATGACCGCCTCGATGTCCGCCTTCGGAATGTCCGTGACGATGACCGCCGTCGCATCGTTCGGGATGGCGTTGCGCGCCTTGCCACCCGTAAAGGAAGCGAGCTCGACTTCGCCTTTCGCCTGCAGCGCCGTCAGGATCATCGCGAGCGTGCGGATGGCATTACCGCGGCCGTCACCGATGCGCTCGCCAGAGTGGCCGCCACGCAGGCCCTTGACCTCGATCTTCCAGGCAGCCGACGTCTCCGGCTCCACGCGCTTGAGCTCGCGCGTGAAGTCGAGGTCAACGCTGCCGGCACTGCCGACCGTCAGCTCATCGTAGTTCTCGCTGTCGCAGTTGATCAGGAACGAGGCATCCTTGAGATGGTCCGCCGAGAGGTGGATGGCGCCCTTCATGCTCTGCTCCTCATCCGTCGTGACAATGAGGCGCAGCGGGCCGTGGTCCTTCGCCGTCTTCATGATGTAGATGGCCTCCGCCACGCCGATGCCGTCATCCGCACCGAGGCTCGTCCCCTCCGCCGAGAGGAATTCTTCCGTGCGCACGAGCTTTATGGGGTCTTTGAGCGGGTCGTATGCATAGCCCTCCTCGGCCACGCAGACCATGTCCATGTGGCCCTGCAGGATGGTCAGCGGCGCTTTCTCGAAGCCAGCCGTCGCCTTCTTGTCCGCGATGATGTTGTTCGCCTCGTCCTGTGTGACCGCGAAGCCGAGCTCGCCGAGGTACGACTTCAGGAAGTCGCTGACGGCCTGCTCGTGGCCGGATTTGCGCGGGATGGCTGCGAGTTTCGCAAACTCCTGCAGCACGCCCTCGAGTACCTCATCCTTCTTTGCCTTATCGGCCTGATTCTGGTTCATCTGAAATTCCTCTTTCCTGATTTCTAATGCTTCAGCAATCCGCTGCTCTTGGCAACGAAAAACAGCCTGCCCCTTGAGGCAGGCTGGCATGAATCCATGGTTTCATCTGGACGGATTGTTAGTCTTTGAGTGCCGCCGGCATCGCTTCGGCAACGTCGACGCCTTCCGGTGCGTAGAGCACGATCTGCTCCGAGATGCGCTTTGCGCAGCCATTGACGACGTAGCAGGCACCGTTGACGAAGTCGCAGATGCGGCGCTGTTCTTCGACCGCAACGCGCTCATAGTTGACGACAACGGCCTTGCCCGACTTGAGGTTGTCTGCGATGTCCGTGACCTGGTCGAAGTTCTCCGGCACATAGATCTGCACGCGGAGTTCCGGGATCTTCGTCGTATGGACCGTCAGCTGCGGATGCTGCGCACGCGTGCGCGTGCGGAAAGACGGCGCAGGCTCCTGAGCCTCTGTGCGCTCGACATAGATTGAGTCGCCGCCCGAGACCTTGTACTCCTGCGCTGCGGCGCGGGCCGGTTTCGCTGCGGCCTGCTGCTGGCTCTTCTCAGCAGCAGCTTCCTTGTGCTCCTCTACCTCTACGTCCTCCCACGGCATCAAAAAATCGATGAGGCCCTGGAACTTGCCTGTAATCGTCTCCATACCACTCATAACATCTCGTCCTTCCACCTGAATTCATATTGCTCCACACGTATTTATCCACACGTACATGTGTACAAAACTGGATTTAACTATCGACATGATAACACATTTCGACAGAAAATGCAAAAAACCTGCTGGATTTTTTCATATCCAGCAGGTTTTCTTAAATTTTATCTGTTATGGATGCCGCAGACAAAATCAACCTTTGCGAGCGTTCTTGGCATTGCGGCCGCGGATCGTGCGGTCGAGGATGGCCTTGCGCAGGCGGATGTGCTCCGGCGTGACCTCGACGAGCTCATCGCTGTTGATGTACTCGATGGCCTGCTCGAGCGAGAGGATGCGCGGCGGCGTCAGGCGGATGGCCTCATCCGAAGAGGACGTACGCATGTTGGAGACGTTCTTCTTCTTGCACGGGTTGATGTCGATATCGTTCTCGCGGGAGTTCTCGCCGACAATCATGCCTTCGTAGACCTGCTCGTTCGGTCCGATGAACATCGTGCCGCGGTCCTGCAGCGTGTAGATGCCGTAGCCCGTCGTCTCACCCTGCTCGAATGCGACGAGCGAACCGCGCGTGCGGCCCGGGATGTCGCCCTTGTACGGTGCATAGCCGTGGAAGACGTGATTCATGATGCCGTTGCCCTTCGTGCTCGTCAGGAGCTCGGAGCGGAAACCGATGAGGCCGCGTGCCGGGATCGTGAACTCGAGGCGCATGTAACCAGCCGTCTCCGTCATGTTCGTGAGCTCAGCCTTGCGCGTGCCGAGGCCTTCCATGACAGCGCCCATGTACTCCTGCGGCACTTCGACCGTCAGGTTCTCGATTGGCTCGCAGAGCTGGCCGTTGATTGTCTTGTAGACAACTTCCGGTTTGCCGACCTGCAGCTCGTAGCCTTCGCGGCGCATCTCCTCGATGAGGATGGACAGATGCAGCTCGCCGCGGCCCGATACCTTGAAGACATCCGGCGAATCCGTCTCTTCGACCTTCATCGCGACGTTCGTCTCGACTTCCTTGAACAGGCGGTCGCGCAGGTGGCGGCTCGTGACGAACTGGCCTTCGCGGCCGGCGAACGGGCTCGTGTTGACGCCGAACGTCATGGAGAGCGTCGGCTCGTCGATGCGGATGGCCGGCAGTGCTTCCGGCTGCTCAGCGTCAGCGACCGTGTAGCCGATGCTGACATCGCCGAGGCCCGTCAGAGCGACGATCTCGCCCATCTTGGCTTCCGGCACTTCGATGCGCTGCATGCCCTGGTAGACGAAGACCTTGCCGATCTTCGCGCGGATTTCCTGGTCGCCATTGATCAGCACGACATTCTGGTTCGTGCGAGCCGTGCCGCGGCTGATGCGGCCGACAGCGACGCGGCCGACGAAGGCATCTGCCTCGAGCGTCGTGACCATCATCTGCAGCGGGCCGTCCGGATCGCCGTGCGGAGCCGGGATCTCTTTGACGATCGTCTCCATCAGCGGCTCGAGGTTCGTGCTCTCATCTTCCATGTTGTACTTTGCGATGCCGTCGCGGGCCGTCGCGTAGATGACCGGGAAGTCGAGCTGATCGTCATCAGCATCGAGTTCCATGAAGAGCTCGAGGACTTCGTCGTAGACATCGTCCACGCGCTGATTCGGCTTATCGATCTTATTGATGACGACGATTGGCTTGAGCTTCTGCTCGAGAGCCTTGCGCAGGACGTACTTCGTCTGCGGCATCGGGCCTTCAAACGCATCGACGAGCAGGAGAACGCCGTCGACCATGTTGAGGACACGCTCGACCTCGCCGCCGAAGTCCGCATGGCCCGGGGTATCGACGATGTTGATCTTGATGCCGTTGTACATGATAGCCGTGTTCTTCGAGAGGATCGTGATGCCGCGCTCGCGCTCGATATCGCCCGAATCCATGACGCGCTCAGCCACCTGCTCGTTCGAGCGGAATACATGGCTCTGCTTCAGCATGGCATCAACAAGCGTCGTCTTGCCGTGGTCGACGTGCGCAATGATTGCGATATTGCGGAGCTTATCATTAGTCGTCATACTCATTCTGTGTAATCTGCCTCCTATAAAAGAAAAGGGATACCTGTCGTATCCTCACTTGCAAACCTAAAAATTACTTACTCATTATACATGCTTTCCCCGCGTAATGCAATAGATGGACCGCAGGATGCCACACAAATTCTCTTGCAGAACCTATAACAAAAGTGTTGTATCTCCAATGATTTTTTGGTATGATAGTACTCGTGTTACAGTTTTACACACGGATAAGTCACGCTGTCTACAGGAATCCCCATTCCTGCAGCACGGATGCGATACAACGGATACAACAGCTAGAACAGAAGTAAAGGAAGTCATCAAATGGATCCCATCAACGTCAACCTCAACATCTACCAAACGCTCGCCGCGGCCACGGCGGTCTACTACGTGGGCGTGCTGCTGCGCATCAAGGTCCCGTTCCTGCGCCGCTACTGCCTGCCGGCCCCGGTCATCGGCGGCATCATCTTCGCGATACTCAATGCGGTCCTCTACACGAACGGCATCTGGACGTACCAGCAGGACACCATCATGCAGAATGTCTGCATGATGCTCTTCTTCACGAGCATCGGCTACACGGCCAGCATCAGCCTGATCCGCAAAGGCGGCTCGCTCGTCGCCAAGATGGCCGTGCTGACCACCCTCTTGATCCTCTGCCAGAACGGTATCGGTATTGCATTGGCGCATGTCTTTGACCTGAGCCCGCTCATGGGCCTCGCGACGGGCTCCATCCCGATGGTCGGCGGCCACGGCACCTCAGGTTCCTTTGGACCGGTCCTCGAGAGCGTCGGCCTCGACAATGCGACGACGATTGCCTTTGCCGCCGCCACGTTTGGCCTCGTCTCAGGCAGCCTGCTCGGCGGCCCGATGGGTGAATTTCTCGTGCGCCACTACGGCCTGACGAGCGTCGCCGACGAGGAGCGCCTCGACCCGGCCAACACGAGCGACGAGCTCCAGAAGCTCGAGCAGGCCGCCCACGGCGAGCGCAAGGCCATCGACGAGGAGAAGCGCGCGGGCCAGAGCATCAACAACTACCGCTTCATGAACGCCCTCGCGCACCTGCTGATTGCCATGGGCCTCGGCACCGTCGTGAGCCAGATCTTCGTCAACTTCGGCCTCGTCTTCCCGAACTACATCGGCTCCATGCTCGTCGCCGCCATCATCCGCAACGTCTCCGACTACACGCACGCCTACAAGGTCTACCAGCGCGAGAGCGAGGTCCTCGGCAACCTCGGCCTGACGATCTTCCTCTCGTGCGCGCTCATGAGCCTCAAGCTCTGGCAGCTCTCCGACCTCGCCATCCCCCTGATGGCCATGCTGCTGAGCCAGGTGCTCTTCATCGCGCTCTTCGTCAAGTTCCTGCTCTTCCGCGTCATGGGCCGCAACTACGAGGCCGCCGTCATGGCAGCCGGCACCTGCGGCTTCGGCCTCGGCGCCACGCCGAACGCCATCGCCAACATGTCCGTCATGGTCGAGCGCTTCGGCCCCGCCCCCACGGCCTTCTTCGTCATCCCGCTGATCGGTGCCCTGATCGTCGACTTCGTCAACTCCTCCATCGTCACGGTCCTGCTGAACCTGCTGGCTTGAGATGACCGCAGCATAACAACATTACACCCATCTTTTTGTGATTCCTTTGCGTTCTCTTCCCCGGTATGATAAAATGGATAGCATCATAGTATTTGTAGCAATCGCTATCGGTTACCGTTCATTGCACTTCATTTCAACATTCAAAAAGGGGATTACGACTCTATGCTCAATCAAGTTTCTGTATTCGCTGAAAACACGAAAGGCGCTCTGCGCAAGATGACGGCAGTGCTCGCCGCAGCGGACATCAACATCTACTCCATGCTCGCCAGCGACAGCGCTGAATTTGGCATCATCCGCCTCGTGCTGACGGACCCGGACCGCGCGCTCACCGAGCTCAAGAAGGCCGGCTACCAGTGCCACATCGACAGGGTCATCGCCGTCGAGATGGGCGACACGCCGGGCAGCCTCGACGCGATCCTCAAGAACCTCGAAGAGGCCAACGTCTCGCTCGACTACCTCTACATCTCCTATGACCGCCAGGCCAGCCAGCCAGTCGTCATCTTCAAGACGCGCGAACCGGAGGCCGAGACCTTCCTGCGCGGCAAGGGTTACAAGCTCGTCGACAAGTTCTGATCAGCCTTGCGCACCTGACTCGAGCACCGAAAAAGGAGCCTGTCACATGATTCCATGTGACAGGCTCCTTTTTTGATTCCGATTGGGTTGGTCAGCAAGCAGTGCGATCAGAGCAATTCTGCCAAGTCGAAGATGAGCTGCTGCGTCTTCTCCCAGCCGAGGCACGGGTCTGTGATGGACTTGCCGTACGTCCCCTCGCTGATCTTCTGGTTGCCGTCCTCGATGTAGCTCTCGATCATGAGGCCCTTGACGAGCGACCGGATATCCGACGAGACCCTACAGCTGTTGACGACGTCTTTTGCAATGCGGATCTGCTCGAGGTACTTCTTACCCGAGTTCGCATGATTGGTATCGACGATGACCGCCGGGTTCGCGAGATTGCGCTTATGGTACGCCTCGTAGAGCGAGCGCAGGTTCTCGTAGTGGTAGTTCGGCATGCTATTGCCGAAGCTGTCGACATAGCCGCGCAGGATAGCATGGGCCAGCGGATTGCCCGTCGTGCGGACTTCCCAGCCGCGGAACAGAAACTCCTGCGAGTGCTGTGCCGCCTCGATCGAGTTGAGCATGACCGAGATGTCGCCCGACGTCGGGTTCTTCATGCCGACCGGGATGCCGATGCCGCTCGCGATCATGCGGTGGAACTGGTCTTCAACCGAGCGCGCGCCGACCGCCGCATACGACAGCAGGTCCGACAGATAACGGTAGATTTCCGGATAGAGGATTTCCTCTGCACACGTGAAGCCCGTCTCGCGCACGACGCGCGCATTCATCTCGCGAATCGCGATGATGCCGCCGAGCATGTCTTCCTTGCCCTCCGGGTCCGGCTGATGCAGCATGCCCTTGTAGCCGATGCCGATCGTGCGCGGCTTGCTCGTATAGAGGCGCGGCACGATGAAGATCTTGTCCTTGACCTGTTCCTGCACCGGCACGAGGCGATGCACGTAATCGAGCACGGCCTCTTCGTTGTCGGCCGAGCACGGGCCGATGACGAGCAGGAAGCGGTTATCCTTGCCCGTCATGATGTTCGCGATGGCCTTATCGCGCTCCACCTTGATCTTCTTGACGCGGTCATCTATCGGGAACTGCTCCATGAGCTCCTGCGGCGTAGGCAGCCTACGGATGAATTCCATTTGCATTTCCATATTCAGTGACTCCTCTCTGACGCTTCTGACGCTGTGATGCCTACCATTATATCATAGATTCTGCCGCCACCATAGAGAGCACATGACAAAATTCGCTATATCCGCGAAAAAATTTCGGTAAATGTCGCGTTCTTCCTCACGAAGCGCACAGAGATGCAATAGGAGTGAAACGATTCACTTCGATACAGCGACCCAGCCCGCTGCCGGGATGATGCGGTAGAGTTCCTCTGGCGTCAGGCGCACGGCGCTGTGGTCATCGCCCGCCGCCGGGTAGACCGTCTCAAAGCGGCGCAGCGACTCGTCGAGGTAGACCGGCACACCCTCCTTGATCGCGAACGGGCAGACGCCGCCCGGTGCATGGCCGATGAATGCCTCCACCTGGTCGAACGGGATCATGCGCCCCTTCTTATGGAACGTCTCCTTGAAGCGGTGATTGTCCACACGCACATCACCGGCAAGGATGACGAGCAAGGGCGCGCCGTCCACGAGGAACGACATCGTCTTTGCGATGCGCCCCGGCTCCACGCCGACTGCCTCAGCGGCAAGTTCCACCGTCGCCGTCGACGCCTCAAACGTAATGACGCGGTCCGCCATCCCCTTAGCGGCCAGGAAGGCCTGTACTTTCTCGATTGACATAGCAGATTCTTCTTTCCTGATAAGAGTCAACTACCCGCGACTGAAGTCGCGAGCTTGAGGGAATCTTTCGATACCTCAATTTGCTTAGATAGACCAGGCTTACTGCATTCGCAGTCTCGCGAGGTACAGCAGAGGTCCGGTAATTACCAAAGCCATTAGCGTCCGCAAGTTGCCAAACGGACAAGATAGGTTTGCATCAATGCATGGATACGAGCTTTGCTTTGGCTCGCGCTAGGATGTTCTTGGCCGCATTCACGTCGCGAAGGTGGTGTATCCCACATTTCGGGCAGATCCACTCGCGGTCCTTGAGCGTCAGTTTCTCTTTACCGCTCATGATATGGCCACAAGCGTGGCAGTTTTGCGTCGTATTCCGCGGGTCGACAGTGACGAAGTTCTTTCCGTACAGTGCTGCCTTATAAGTCAGCATACTAAGGAACATCCGCCAGCCATTGTCTTGGATGCTCATAGCCAGGGCATGGTTCTTCAGCAGATTCTTGCTCCGCAGTTCTTCTGCTGCGACCAGATCGTGGTTCTTGATCAGTGTCGCGGACGTGCGGTGCAGGAAATCTTTGCGGCGCTGCATGACTTGTGCCGTGAGCCTGGCGACGAGCAAGCGCTGTTTCTCGACGTTCTTTGCCTCACGGAGCTGGCGATGCTCTTTCTTGGCACGGACAATCCGACGGCTCAGCTTGCGCTGTGCGTTGGCCAGCCGTCGTTTCTGCCTGCGGTAATAACGAGGATTGGCCACAATCTCGCCATTCGAGTCGGCATAGAAGTTCTCGATGTTCAGGTCGATGCCAATCTCTGCCTTTGTTTTCGGGCTGGCTTTCACGAATGGTTCATCGGAGCCGAGTTGGAATGACGCAAAGTAGCGGTGCAGGCTGTCTTTCGTGATGGTAATCGTGCCGATGCGGACTTCCTTCATGGCAAAAAGTCGGTCCAGTATTTTACGCGAGCCTTGGAAGCGGATGCGTTTGAGCTTGGGCAGCATCAGATGATGCTTGTCGAGGAATCGGGCGTTACTGGTAAACAGAGAAATCTCCGTACCCTTGCTGTAATGCGGATTCGTCTGATACGACTCGACGGACGTTTTCTTGTGGAAGTTCGGCACACCAGCATGATGGACGGCACGGAACTGCTTCCAAGCATGCTGGTAGTTCTGCCGTGCATTGGCAATGGACTGCGCATCGATATCGGGATGCCGGAGCCATGGATAGCGGTCTTTCAATGCTGTTACCGTGCGGATTCGCTCGCGCAGTGCCTCGATGCGCTTCTCGATGAAGTCGATGTAGATGCTCCGTCTGCCGAATCGTGCGATCTCCTTGTTCACAGCGACATGTTCATTGTAGACGCAGCGTGCCGCATCCGCATTGCGTCGAATCATCTCTTTCTGTTGCCGGCTGGGGTAGATGCGGACTTTCAGGCCGTAATGATAGGCATAATCCGCCATCTTCTTATGTTCCATTTTATTCGCCTCCTTCCTACTTCTATTATACAGCATATGAGATTGCCTAACAAGCAATATATCGCTATAATAAAGGAAAAGGAGTGTGATACACATGAAACGGAAAGAGCGCATCTCAGATGCGATCTATGAACGTGGATACGTCTACAATTTCCACTTTCATCTGATCTGGGTGACGAAGTATCGGAACCCAGCCTTCACGACACCGGAGCTCGTGCAGGAGATGAAGGATATCTTGCTGCGCATCGCGCAGCTGAACGATGTGACCGTCGAAGAGCTGGAAGTCATGCCAGAGCATGTGCACATGCTCATCAGCTTCAAGCCAAAGTATACGCCGACAAACATCGTCAAGGCACTCAAAGGCGGCAGTGCCAGACTGTTCCTAAAAAAACATCCCGAGATCAAGCATGATAAATTCTGGGGCGGTCATATCTGGTCACGCAGCTACTATATGAGCACACTTGGCAACATGAGCAAGGAAGTAGTCGCAAAATACATCCAGAATCAGTATTCCAAGTGACTACCGTTGCGGCCATTCCTCTCCTGACTGAAGTGAGAAGATTCCTGGCCGCATTTTAATTGAATCCATGAGATAGAGCTCGGTCAGGAAGAAGAAAGGATGAGATGAGATGAAACGACAGCAGCAGTTGCTGCTCTTGCTCCTGGCATTCGGTGTGTTCAGCATCCTCAATACGGAGATGGGCATCATCGGCATCCTGCCGATGGCGGCGGAGATGTACCAGGTGGATATCGTGCAGGCGGGGCTGCTCGTCAGCCTGTTTGCACTCGGTGTGGCCATAGCGGGGCCGACGATGCCGCTCTTGTTCTCGCGCTTCAACCGCAAGCGCGTGATGCTGCTCGTGCTGGGCGTGTTTACGCTCTGCAATGCACTGGCCGTCTTTGCGAGTGACTTCGAGGTCCTGCTGGTGCTGCGCGTCGTGCCGGCTTTCTTCCATCCGGTCTACTGCGCGCTCGCCTTCAGCGTGGCCGCGGCTTCGGTGGTTCCAGAGGATGCACCGCGAGCCGTGGCGCGCATCAACATGGGCGTCGCCGCTGGCATGGTTGTCGGTGTGCCCATCAGCAATGTCTTGGCCGCGACGTTTGACTTCTCGGTGGCGATGGCCTTCTTTGCAGGTGTGACGGGGCTCATGTTCCTCTTGACGATGGCCTTCGTGCCGGACTTGCCTGTGGCGCAGCCGATGCAGTACGGTGCGCAGCTTTCTGTCCTGAAGCGCCCGCCGGTCTGGCTGGCCATCGTGGCGGTCATCTGCCTCAACGGCTCGATCTTCGGCGTCTACAACTACCTCGCTGACTACCTGCAGCAGATTGCAGCGCTGCCGGGACAGTTCATCGCGGCTCTGCTTCTCGTCTACGGCCTCTTGAACATCTACGGAAGCTATCTGGGCGGCAATTTCCTCGCCAAGCGTCCTCGCGCGACTGTACGCCTTTTCCCACTGTGCACCATCGTGCTCTACGGCCTGCTATTTGTGAGCGGTGGCCAGCTGCTGCCGCTCCTCGCGGCACTGATCGTGGCCTGGGGCATCCTCGGCGGCATCAATGCGAACATCAATCAGTACCTGCTGGCCTGCGTGGCGTCGGATGCACCGGATTTCAGCAATGGTTTGTTCCTGACAGCGGCCAATCTCGGCTGCATGGCGGGAACCATGCTCAGCGGCTTCTTCATCCGCAGCCTCGGCCTGCCCTACGTCGTCTGTGGCGGACTGGTGATGGCAACAACGGCCCTGCTGCTCACAAAGTTCGTGCACTGCCAGGCGGATGAGCGTATCGGTGATGATCATCTGCTACTGCCGGACGGAACAGACCGGTAAAATGCGCCATAGCACTATCATGGAATAAGCATCGTTTTCGCTCTCTGTCATGCATTTATTCTATAACAGACGATTTTTGATAAGCATTTCACATGAAATGCTTATTTTGCTATCATGGAGAAAAAGCGAGAGAAATTAGATTGTAGTTTGGATAAAAAGGAGTAAAACACATGTTAGGAAATTTTTCTTATTGCAACCCGGCAAAGCTCTATTTCGGTGATCAGTCGCTGGACTACTTGAATGAGGAGCTGCCGAAGTACGGCAAGAACGTCGTCCTGATCTATGGCGGCGGTTCGATCAAGAAGAACGGCATCTACGATGATGTCGTCAAGATTCTTGAGGCGCAGGGTAAGAATGTTGCGGAGATCTCGGGTGTCATGCCGAATCCGACGCTCGCGAAGCTCTACGAGGGCATCGAGATCGCGCGCCAGCATCAGGCGGATTTCCTTCTGGCTGTCGGCGGCGGTTCGGTCTGCGACTATGCGAAAGCTGTCTCGGTCTCGGTCAACTGTGAGGAGGACCCTTGGCAGAAATATTTCCTGCGCTTTGAGGAGCCGTCCTGCGAGACGCTGCCGGTCGGCTGCGTGCTGACGATGGTCGGCACGGGATCGGAGATGAATGCCGGTGCCGTCATCACCAATCAGGAGACGAAGCAGAAGATCGGCCATGTCTTCGCGGATGAGAAGATCATCCCGCGCTTCGCCATCCTGAACCCGCGGTACACGATGACGCTGCCGCACCGCCAGATGGTGGCCGGCATCTACGATATCTTCAACCACATTTGCGAGCAGTATTTCTCCGGCACAGACGATACGACGAGCGACTACATCAGCGAGGGCCTGATGCGCTCAGTGCTGCATGCCAGCCGCATTGCCAACAAGAATCCGCAGGACTACGAGGCGCGTAGCAACCTGATGTGGACGGCGACCTGGGCGCTCAACACATTGATCGCCAAAGGCAAGAGCACGGACTGGATGGTCCACATGCTCGGCCAGGCCGTCGGCGCTTACACGAACGCGACGCACGGCATGACGCTCGCCGCCGTCTCCCTGCCGTACTATCGCCACATCCTGCCGTACGGCCTGCCGAAATTCAAGCGCTTCGCCATCGAGGTCTGGAAGGTCAATCCAGAGGGCAAGACGGATGAAGCGATTGCCGAGGAAGGCCTCAAGGCCATGGAAGCCTGGATGAAAGAGCTCGGCCTCGCCATGAACATCTCCGAGCTCGGTGCGACGGAAGACATGATTGACGGTATCGCTGATGGGACCTTTATCCTTGAGGGCGGCTACAAGGTACTGGATCACGAGGAGATCGTCAAGATCCTGAAGGAGAGCCTTTGAGGATGCGTTGCCATCATTGATTGATAAGAGTATCCGAGAGACAAAGAACTGGTAGATTAAGAATAGAAAGGTGAACTAGCATGAAGCAAAATATCGGTAAGGCATTGGCACTCTATCCCTCACCGCTCATCGTCGTCGGCAGCATGGTCGATGGCAAGCCGAACTGGGCGCTTGTCGCCCATGCCGGTACGGTGGCGCACAGCCATCTGATGCTGTCAATGGTGCAGAACCATCATACAAATAAGGGCATCAAAGAGACGAAGAAAGTTTCCGTTAATGTCGTCGATGAGAGCTGGCTCAAGGAAGCCGACTACATGGGTGTGGTTTCCGGCAATAAGACGGATAAATCCGCCGCTTTTGCCTACACCATCGGTGAAAACGGTGCACCGCTCATCGATGAGGCCAAGGTTTCCATTGAATGCACCTTGGTCAACACCCTCGAATTGGATGGTTTCGACAACTTCATCTGCCGCATTGAAGCGACCTATGCAAATGAAACCATCCTCAATGACGCCGGCAAGATTGACTACCACAAGTTCAAGCCTGTCCTGTTCGAGTTCCCAACTTATGAGTACTTCGTCACAGGTGAGAAAGTCGGCGACTGTGCACGCATGAATCCCCGCCAGAAATGAAAGCACTTGTCGTCTATTTCACTTGGACGAATGGCAATACAGAGCGCATCGCAAAGGTACTGCAGCAGGCACTGCGGGCGGATATCCTGAAGATCACAGCACCGGATGACTACCATGAAGACTATGACACGGTCGTCCGCAAGTCGCAGGAGGAAATCCGCCGCGGTTACCGTCCGCGCGTCAAGGCGTGGCTGCACGGGAATGGCATAGCATAAGAGTAGCTGAGAGAAATTTGAGAAAGGAGTTTTCAAGATGATAAGGAGCGCAGCGATTGCCTTACTCAGTATTCTTTTTTTGGGGACAGGCATGGTTCAAAGTGAAGCAGCATCGGCTCAGCCGGACAATGGAAATGCGGCAGCGATACAGGCATCGACGCCCGCACCGGCCAAGAAGGCCGTCAAGATCGTACAGACAGCAGGACGCCAGCAGCTCGGCGATTTTGCGCCGGATTTCGCCCGCTACAATGATGATATCCTGTTCGGTGAAGTCTGGAGCAAGAACGATGTGCTCTCGCTGCATGACCGCAGCATCGTGACGGTCTCTGCACTGATTGCACAGGGCATCACCGACAGCTCGCTCAAATATCATATCGAGTCGGCGAAGAAGAACGGCGTGACGAAAGCGGAGATGGCAGAGATCATCACGCAGGTCGGCTTCTACGGCGGCTGGCCGAAGGCTTGGGCGGCATTCCGCTATGCCAAGGAAGTCTATCAGGAACCGGCAGCTAAGTAAGCAAGAGCACGGACTGAATGGTCTATATTCGTCATTCGTCTTGCCATTGAAAGGAGAAAAAGAAGATGAGTAAGACATTGGTTGCCTATTTTTCAGCGACGGGAACGACTAGGCGTGTGGCAGAGCGTCTGGCGCGCGCTGCGCAGGCTGACCTTTTCGAGATCAAGCCGGCCGTACAGCAGTGCTGACTTGGACTGGACCAATAAGGCGAGCCGCACGAGCAAAGAGCGGTCGGATGAATCCATCCGACCGGCTCTGGCCGTGAAACTGGCAGATGCGTCTGCGTATAATGTTGTCTATATCGGTTTCCCAATCTGGTGGTATGTTGCGCCGCGCATCATCGCGACGTTCGACGTTCTTGGAGAGCAGCGATTTCTCAGGAAAGACGATCGTGCCGTTTGCCACTTCCGGCGGCAGCAGCATGGGGCGGACGATAGAGGAGCTCAAGCGCATCTGCCCCACCGCCCGCTTTCTGAGCGGTCGGGTACTGAACGGCTTATCCGATAAAGGCTTGGCCGACTGGGTCGCATCCGTGAATGGAAAATGAATGTGAAGTGAATGCCGCCAGGCATCGATGAGAGACAGTCCCGTGCATGCAGATGCACTGGGCTGTTTTGTCGTTGTTCACGGTGCACGATCATCCTATCATCTGGATGAAAGGAAGATGTTCTTATGCAAAATGGAATCAATCGGCGGAGTTTCTTGAAGGCGCTTGGTGGCTTGGCTGGTGTGGCGGCTGCTGGCGCGTTCCTCAATCGCGAAGAGATCTTGTCATTCCTCGACCGTGACAAGGCGGCAGAAGAAGCAGGTGAGATCATGGGGCAGGTCACGCGCCGCTATTTTGCGCCGCTTGGACAAGAACTGCCGATACTCGGCTTTGGCTGCATGCGGTTCCCTACGAAGTTCTCGACTTCTGGACGGGAGATCGATGCGGAGCTCAGCGAGAAGATGATCGACTTTGCCTATCGTCATGGCATCAATTACTTCGATACGGCCTGGTTTTATCACGACGGGAAGTCGGAGTCTTTTGTGGGCGGGGTGCTGAAGAAATATCCTCGCGAGAGTTTCTTCTTGGCGGATAAGATGCCGACACCGATGCTCACGGACCTGTCGCAGGCCAAAGAGATTTTTCAGACGCAGCTTGAACGCTGTCAGGTCGCGTATTTCGATACCTACATGCTCCACTCGTTGAGCAGTCAGGAGGAGTTTGACCGGCTCTACATCAATCAGGGAATCCTCGACTACCTGCGCGAGGAGAAAGCGCAGGGGCGCATCCGCAGCCTGGGCTTCTCGTTCCACGGCGATGTGCCGTTCTTCTATCATCTCATGGATCAGTACCCCTGGGATTTCTGCATGATCCAGCTCAATTACGCGGACTGGAATGAGCCTGGTGAGGCACCGTCCGGAAGCCGGCAGGCCGGCGACCTCTATCGCAAGTGCCGGGAGAAGGATGTGCCCATCTTTGTCATGGAGCCGGTCAAAGGCGGCAATCTGGCCAGCCTGTCGGAGTCGGCGGAATCCATCCTGAAAGCGCAGCGGCCAGACGCGAGCATGGCTTCGTGGGCCCTACGCTGGGTGGGCTCTCTCGATGGTGTCATCACGCTCAATTCTGGCATGAGCAATCTGGAACAGGTCCTCGACAACGTCCAGACGATGATGGATTTTGAGCCGCTGTCGACGGCAGAGGCACGCGCTATCCAGCAGACACTCGGCAAGGCCAGCGACAGCGGGGCGCTTCCCTGCACGTACTGCCGCTATTGCGATCCCTGCCCGTACGGCGTCGATATCGCCTCGGTCTTCCGGATCTACAAGCGCTATGGCGAAGCAGCTGGCTTAGACCTTGAGTATCCCGAGCGGGCATCTGCTCGCCAAAAAGAAGCGTTTCTCGCGCATTACAAGAACAATCTGGAACGCTCGCAGAGGGCGTCGCATTGTACGGCCTGCGGCACATGCCTGCCGCGCTGCCCGCAGCATATCGATATCCCGAAGGAAATACGGGCCATCGATGACCTGGTTCAGCGCCTGAGCAGGGAAACGGGGAAGGAGGTGTTCTGAATGATTCGGAAGGGACGGATTATCGTATCTCTGGGGATGCTGCTCGTCATGGTGCTGACCTTCGGCGGCCTGCTCGCGCCGGTGCTGCCGCACTGGCAGTTTCTGCCTGCACTTCTGGCGGGGAATTTCCTCGCCTTGGCACTGATTCTCGCGGTGACGTTCCTCTTTGGCCGCGTGTACTGCAGTGTGCTCTGTCCGCTCGGCATCAGTCAGGATCTCGTGATCTGGCTGTCAGGAAGGTGCAGGAAAAAGCGCCGTTCATTTGCTTTTGCCCGCGAACGGCGCGGCCTGCGCTATGCGATTTTGTTCTTGGCAGGGCTGTCCATATTATTCGGTTATCCGCTCTTTCTCGGACTGGTCGCCCCATACAGCATTTTTGGGCGCATCCTCAACGATCTGTTTGCGCTTCCGGTATCCTATGGGTGGAACGCGATTGTGGGCCTAAGCGAGCGATATGACTGGCTGCCACTGCTGATGAAGGCAGAGGTACAGCAGCCGTCTGCATGGGCAGCAGTCTTGGCGGGCATTTACTTGATCGTGCTGGTCGCTTTATCATGGCGTCATGGCCGCGCCTACTGCCATACCATCTGTCCGGTGGGGACGCTGCTGGGGACGGTCAGCCGGTTCAGCGTGTTCCGCCCTGTCATTGACGCGGACCGCTGCATCCATTGTGGTGCCTGTGAGAGAACTTGTCCTTCTGCCTGCATCGATGCAAAAACTGGGGGCATAGACAGCAGCCGCTGTGTCGACTGCTTTGACTGCCTGACCATCTGCCCAAAAGATGCGCTGCATTTTTCTCGATCGCATCATGCGCAGCAAAAGGTCAGAATGACAGAGACTGAACCTGCGGATACACCGCCATCCGGCCCCGTCATGACGCGCCGCGAACTTTTGGGCACGACGGCCCTTGCCATCGGCACGGTGGCGGCGGGCCTCGTGCGCAGTCGGTCTGCCATGTCGGCGGCTGTCGGTGCTTGGGGTCTTGAGGGGGAAGCGTCTATCCTGCCGCCGGGTGCGCAGTCTGCGGATTCTTTCTATACGCACTGTACCTCCTGCCACCTCTGTGTCAGCCGCTGCCCAAGCGGCGTCCTGTTATCTTCTGGCCCAGAAAATGGTGCCTTGCACCTATTGCAGCCACATATGGACTTCTCTCAGGGGTACTGTGTCTACAACTGCAATCTCTGTTCTGTGGTCTGCCCGACCGGTGCAATCCGTCCGCTGTCGTTGGCGGAAAAGCAGCAGACCAAGATCGGGCTGGCCCGCTATGACAAGCAGCAATGCCTCATCACGCGGGATGGCATTGTCTGCGGCAATTGTGCACGCCATTGCCTGACGCAGGCCATCACGATGGTCGAGGACCGCGACGGGCGCAGTTATCCCGTGATCGATGATGCGGCCTGCATTGGCTGTGGCTCCTGTGAATACCATTGTCCTGCTGAACCGTCAGCGATACATATCATTGGGATAGCAGAATTGTTGCGATAAGCATTTGATTCGAAAGCATCTGCTTCTATTTTAGGGGCAGGTGCTTTTTGGCAGGCGCCTGATAAAAAAATTGTATAACGCAAGCTAAGATATAAGCATTTCACATTGTGGCGTGAAGCGGGTAAGATAGGAGTATCGAAAAGAGAAGGGAGTGTGGCAGATATGAATCGCAGGGAATTCTTGAAGCTGACGGGCATGGGTGCCATGACCATCTTCCTGAGCGGGTGTGGTCTGTCGGCAATCAAAGGCTCTTCAGCAGGATCATCTGATGGTGCTGCACAGGCAGCAGGCAGTGTTTCGGGAGGGAAAAATATGAAAATCGTCGTGATCACGAGCAGTCCTCATCCGCATGATGAGTCAACGTCCATTTATTTGGCTGACCGCTTCACGAAAGGAGCAACACAGGCTGGTCATGAGGTGTTCACTTTTGATGCGGCCAATAGCGATACGCATCCGTGCCGCGGCTGTGACCAGTGCCATATGGACGGTCCTTGCATCTGGAAGGATGACATTGAGAACACCTTGATGCCGAAAATGCTCGAGGCGGACTTGCTCGTGCTGACGACGCCGCTCTATTACTTCGGCATGTCGGCACAGCTCAAGACGATTGTCGATCGCTTCTACTCGCGCACGGGCAAGCTGCACGGCAAGAAGTCCATCCTGATGGCGACGGCCTACAACCGTGACGACTGGACGATGTCGGCCCTTGTCGATCACTACGACACTTTGGTCCGCTATATGGAATGGCAGGATGCCGGCAAAGTGCTCGGCATCGGCTGCGGCTCGCGCTCGCTCGTCGAGCACTCGAAGTTCGGCGATATGGCGGAGCAGATGGGTGCAAAACTATAAGGGCACATCAAATCGATTCAGGAGGGTTGCTGGGCCTGGGAATCCGCTTCTGACGCTTCGTCGATACACTGACGGAGCTCTTTGAGGAAGACTGTGCTGGACCGGGAGAGCAGGCGGTATTTTTTCCAGACGATGACGGCGGTCAGGGAAAGTGTCGGTTTCAGCGGTACGAATTTCAGATGGCCGGTCTCAAGCTGCAGCAGTTCGTCGACGCTGATGGTGTTGGCAAAACCTGCGCGGATGAAGTGGGCGGCATTGCCGATGAGATCAAAGCGTCCCACGATGTGGAGCGTCTCGTCTGTCACCTTGCCCTGCGACCATTGTCGGAAATCGAAGCGATTAGCGGACTGGCGCGAAGGAATCATCAGCGGCATCTCGTTGAGGTCTTCCGGTGTGATGCCGTCTTTCTGGGCCCAAGGACTGTCATCGCGCGTCACGACGCCGAGGCGCATGACCTCGGGCAGGCGGATGAAGTTGTAGTGCTCCACGTTGAATGGCTCGATCATCAGCGCGAAGTCGAGCAGTCCATGTGCGAGCTTTTCTTCGACGGTGTCGGCATTGCCTGTGAAGAGTTCAAGCGTCAGGCGCGGGTAGCGGTCATGCAGTTTGACGAAGAGGTCGGCAAGCAGGTGCACGACATGGGTTTCGCCTGCGCCGATGCGGATGCAGCCCGAAAGGTCAATCGTGTCGTTCTTGAGCTCGTCCTCCGTCTGGTTGACGAGCGCGAGAATCTCCTCGGCCCGCTGGCGCAGGTGCATGCCGTCCTCCGTCAGCAGGGTGTTGCGGCTCGTGCGCGTGAAGAGCTTCTTGCCGAGCTCATCCTCGAGATCCGCAATCTGGCGCGAGAGCGTCGGCTGCGTCACATGCAGCACATTGGCCGCCTCGGTCATGTTCTGCTCCCTGGCCACAGCCAGGAAATACGATAACGTGCGGAGTTCCATCTCAAAATTTCCCCCTTTTATACGTTCAAAGCATCTGCTTCTATTGTAGGGAGCAGATGCTTTTTTCGCAAGCGCTTGATAGAAAAAATGTATGGCACAAGTTAAGATATAAGCATTTCACATTGTGGAGCAGAGCGCTTAAAATGAGGATATCAAGAAGCGAATGTACAGGAGGATTTTGAATGGCAAGAACATGTTTGGCAGAGCGACAGGAACGAGAACGATTCAATCCAGATGTCTGTCAGAGCGAGCTGGCTGCGCTACCGGACGATGCGGCGCGTCTCTGCTTCCTCAGGCGCCACCGACGCAGGCTTATGGATGACCTGCATGTAGCACAGGAGAAACTCGCGTGCATCGACTACATGATTTACGAACTGGAGCAGAAAAGACTTGACCGATAGCTGCTACCGGATGATATCGTTGGAGTATGGGAGCAGGAGCGATCTTGTTCCGGGAAGGAGAATGTATGGTGTTGCGCAAAGGAAGGCAGGACTGGCATGGATGGCTGGCCGGTGCACTGATTCTTGCAGGGCTCATCTACGCTTGGCTCTGCTTCACGTGTGTGCTGCGGCAGGGGCACATTCCCGAGGACGACTACGTGCGCATGACGCAGGAAATCGTGCGCCAGAGCCTGCCGGACGATGCGGTGCCGGCGGGCTGGGAGCGCTCGGTACGGGAGACGAGAGAGGTGAAGCCATGAGATATCTATTGGATGTGTTGCTCTTGATGATGCTCATCTTTGAGATGACGTTCTTCTACCTGCCGCCCGTGCTGCATGAGGCCGTGGGCGTGGCCTTGCTGTTGCCAATCCTATGGCATCTTGTGCTCAACCGCCGCTACGTCTCGTCGCTGGGGCGCGGGCGCTGGAACGGGCCGCGCGGCGTGCGGTCCGCCCTGAACGTCCTGCTCGCATCAGCCTGCCTCGTGACGGTCATCAGCGGCTGCCTGACGTCGAGCGTGCTGTTTGCCGATATCGTGCCGTTCTCGCTGCGCAGCAATCCTTCTCTCTATCAGCTGCACAGCACGGCGGCGCGTTGCTTCCTCGTGCTGGCGGGGCTTCACCTCGGCTGGCACCTGCCGACCTGGTGGCAGCGCTGGCTGTTGGCTGCGGGCATCAAGTCGCGGCCGCTGCCGGCGCGGATGCTCCTGCTGGGTCTAGGGGTGCTGTTCGGGGCGGGCGGCATCTACGCGGCGCAGCAGGACCGGCTCATCGAGCGCCTGCAGGGCGCGCATATCTTCATGGCGCCGGCGCTCTCGTACAGCGGCGCTGGCTACGCGCTGACGCAGGTCGGCATCCTCATCGTATTCGCAGAAATCGGTTGGCTTTTGTCGCTTTGGAAAGGAGCGCGCTTGAAATGAATCGCAGAGAATTCTTGAAAATGGGTGGCATGAGCATGATGGCTCTGGTCCTCGGCGGCTGCGGCCTGTCGTCATTGACGGGACAGCCGTCGGGCAGTGCCGCGGCTGATGATGCTGGCACGTCGTCTTCGGCAGCTTCCGCAGGTGCTGTGGCAGCGGGCGGCAAGACGCTCGTCGTCTATTATTCGGCGACGGGGCGCACGGAGCGCGTGGCCAAGGTCATCGCCAAGGAGCGCCAGGCCGACATCATGAAGCTCGTGCCGAATCCGGACTACACGGAGGCGGACCTCGACTACAACGACAAGAACAGCCGCGTGAGCCGTGAGCACGACGATGCCTCGCTGCGCGAGAAGATCCAGCTGCAGAAGGCAGTGCCGGACAACTGGGCGTCGTACGACACGATCTTCCTCGGCTATCCGATCTGGTGGGCCATTGCGGCCTGGCCAGTCGATGCCTTCGTCAAGGCCAACGACTTCACGGGCAAGAACGTCGTGACGTTCGCGACGGCCTACAGCTCGCCACTCGGTAACAGCGGCAAGCTGCTCGCCGAGATGGCCGGCAGCAAGGGCAACTGGCAGGACGGCACGTGCTTCACGGGCAGCCTTGACGACGCCAAGGTCGCGGAGTGGGTCCGCTCGCTGAGCACAGCAAAATAAGCAGGATAAACAGAGACAGAAAAAACCACTTGTGCGGGCTGCGCTCGCAGGCAAGTGGTTTTTTACTGGGCAATAGGTGCGATCATTTCTCGTCCGTGCCGTCGCCGTCATAGCTGGGCAGCAGATCACTCGTATAGGGAATCTTGCCGGACAGGACGTCGCGGTAGAAGCCCTGCTTCCAGGCGATGTAGTCGATGGCTTCCTGGATGGCGGCAATCTTCTCGTGCAGGGCCTCGTCCTTGCGGGCGAGCATCTGCTGGCGCGTGGGGATGGAGGGCACGCCCTCGAGGCAGAGCGCAAGGTATTTTTTCATCTCGGCAATCGTGAAGTCGCAGTTCTTGAGGCAGTTGAGGCTCTTGACCCAGCCGAGGTCGTGCTCGTCAAAGATGCGATGGTTGTTCTTGTCGCGCTTGACATGGGGGATGAGTCCTTGGTTGCAGTAGAACTTCAGCGTCTCGTATTTCATATTGGCGGCTTCGCAGACTTGCTTCATAGTATATAGCGGCATGATGAGATCAACTCCGTACGATAAAACGATAGAACAAAAAGAGAAAACTTTTTTTGAAATGTGCTTGACCGGTAGTAACAACCGGCTGATACACTCAGTATAGAGCTTCCCGAGAGGGAATGGAAGTATCGATTGGTTACTGGGCAGCCGGCAAGAATAGGAGAGAGAAAAATGGAAGCTTTTACGTTTTCGTATCCGACGAAGAATTACTTTGGCCAGGGCGCGGCGCGCAAGGCGCTCGCCGAGGAACTGCCGAAGTACGGCAAGCATGTCCTGCTGGCCTATGGCGGTGGCAGCGTCAAGCGCAATGGCATCTATGATGAAGTCCTAGCCATCCTCAAGGAACAGGGCAAGGAAGTCACGGAGTTTGCGGGAATCATGAGCAATCCGACGTACCGCAAAGTGCAGGAGGGGGCTCGTCTTGTACGGGAACATAAAATTGATCTCATCCTGGCAGTCGGCGGCGGCAGCGTCTCGGACTGCTGCAAGGCCGTGTCGGCACAGGCCGCGCTCGAGGAGGACCTCTACGACTACGAGTACGCGAAGCACAAGGTGCCGACCGCTGGCGTGCCGATGGGCGTCATCGTCACGGCTTCGGGTACGGGCAGCGAGCAGAATGCCGGCGCTGTCATCACCTACGAGGAGAAGAATTGGAAGGGTCCGCTCTGGGGCACGGCGGCTTCGTTTGCTGTGCTCGACCCGTACTACACGAAGACTGTGCCGATGCGACAGGTCATCTCGGGCGCCTTCGACACGCTGAGTCACTGCCTCGAGACGTATCTCGGCACGCCGCGCGAACCGAACCTCTCGGATGTAATGAATGAGTCGGTCATGCGCGCAGTCATCGAGAACATCCGCAAGGTAAAGGCGGATCCCGAGGACATGCAGGCGCGCTCGGAGCTCATGTGGGCTTCGGCCATGGCGGAGAACGGCGTACTGAAGCTCGGCAAGGTCACGGATTTCCAGTGCCACATGATTGAGCACCAGCTCGGCGCCTATACGGACTGCAACCATGGCTGCGGCCTGGCCGTCATCCAGCCGGAGCTCTACCGCCATCTGGCACCGGAGGCTTCTGCGCAGTTTGCCCGCCTTGCGCGCGAGGTCTTTGGCGTCGCAGAGCAGGAGTCGGAACTCGCGACGGCATTGGCCGGAGTGGAGAAGTTCGCGGATTTCATCGAGGAGATCGGCCTGCCGACGACGCTCAAGGCGATGGGCATCGAGGACAAGGCCGTGCTGCATGCAGTCTCTGCGACGAGCATCCGCACACCGGGCTGCGCCAAGAAGCTCACGGATGAAGAGATTGAGGACATCCTCCTGCACGTGCTGGGATGAGTGTGGCAGTACACCAGCAGAGAGAATGTGTGAGCAGAATGAGAGGGGAGCAGGGCTTTGTACAATCCACAATTGATAACCTTCATGAAAGCGGCAGAGGAGGGGAGCTTCAGCAAGGCGGCGGAAGCGCTCTTCATCTCGGCGCCGGCCGTCATCAAGCAGATCAACCTGCTGGAGGCACGGCTCAACCTGCGCTTGTTTGAGCGCACGCATCGCGGCCTGCAGCTGACGAAGGCAGGCGAGTCGCTCTACAGGGATGCGGCGTATCTCGTCCAGTACAGCAAGGCGGCCGTAGAGCGGGCGCGCAAGGCCATGCAGGAGACGCAGCAGCTCATCCGCATTGGCATCTCGGTCATGACGCCGACGAATTTCCTGCTGAATCTCTGGCCGAAACTGCAGGAGGTCAGTCCCGACCTGCAGTTCCAGCTCGTGTCGTTCGAGAACACGCCGGAGAACGCGCGCGAGATCCTCACGCATCTCGGCGCGCACATCGATGTGGTCGCAGGCGTATTTGACGAGAGTATGTTTCATCTGCAGGGGAAATGTGAGGGCATGGAGCTCCGCCGTGAGCCCTTCTGCATGGCGGTACCACTCAGCCATCCGCTGGTGGCCAAAGAGCGGTTGACGCTTTCGGAACTCGAAGATGAAACAATCAATATCATTCAGCCGGGCTGGTCCAAGGTGATGGATGATCTACGTAAGGATCTTGTCATGAATCATCCAGATATTCATCTGAAGGAATTCCCGTTTTACAATATTGATATGTTCAATCGTTGCGTTAATGAGGGGAGCCTGCTCATCGGCGTGCCGGAGTGGAAGGACATCCACCCGCTGATGCGCATGATTCCTGTGGAATGGGACTATGCAATCCCCTTCGGTATCCTGCACGCGCCGCAGCCCTCGGCGGCTGTGAGCCGGTTCCTTTATGCTGTCCGCAAGGTTTTGTCCAAGGGATGAGCCCATTCTGTCCGAAAACTATAAGTTAATACTGCCTAACGAAACGAGACTTCTGCTGAAGCCTCGTTTTCTTTATGATAAAAGCAAGAGATGAGCAAGATATATCGGCTGAAGATGGTCGGGGACAATAGGGAAGGTATTGGTCATGAGAAAGGATGACAGGCATGAAAAAGAAATGGTGGCATATGATGCTTTTGGGGCTGGCTTCTGCAAGCTTTCTGACGCTCTTGCAGGTTCCGGCAGAAGCATCGCCGGATAAAGTTTCGACTGGCCTGACAGCTGAGTCGAAACCTGCAGTAGCCGCGGGAGAATCGACGCTTTCTGGCTATAATCGGGGCAGGATAGCTCAAGAGAATTACGAGAAGCTTCATGGCAAGGAGGCTTTCCCTTTGGAAAAGACAGATCCTGAGTATGCAGACATGATGAAGAAGTACATCTACGGGGACATCGCCGAGCAGATGACAATCACGCCGGTCGAGCAGTCGCTCGTCGTGCTCAGCGTGCTGGCGACGAACCAGAACGCGGACCTGCTGCCTCGTGCCGTCGAGGAGGCGCTGGCGGCCGGCGCAACGCCCTTGCAGATTCGCGAGGCCATCTACCACATCACGCCGTACGTCGGCTTTGCCAAGACGGAGCCTGCCGTGCGCCAGATGAATGAGGTCTTCCGCCGTCACGGCGTGAAACTGCCGCTTAAAGCGCAGGGCACGACGACGGACGCGGACCGCTTCGAGAAGGGCCTCGCTTACCAGACGGGCAAGTATGGGGAGCGCATCACCGAGATGCGCGCGAACACGCCCGCGTACGAGAAGCACCTGCAGGACGACCTTTCGGCCTTCTGTTTCGGCGACATCTACACGCGCGGCACGCTTGGTCACAAGGAGCGTGAGATGCTGACGGTCGCGGCCATCGGCACGCTCGGCATCGAGGCGCAGTTCCGCAGCCACGTCAACGGCACGCTTGCGGCCGGCGCGACGAAAGAGGAAGTCATCGGCATCATCACGGCGATGAACCCCTACGTCGGCTTCCCGCGCACGCTCTGGATGCTCCAGATCGCCAACGGCTGTTTCGCGGCAGCCGCGCAGGCCAAAGCCCAATAAGCGCCTATCCCGCACACAGTTGATGCAGGTTCACGATATTACCAATCCGAGCTGAACAGAAAGGAAAGATTCCCCATGAAACTGAAACAGAGACGTTTTCTCGCGGCCCTCACGGCCATGGTGACCGGCGGCCTCATGACCATGTCCCTCCATGCCATGCCAGTCGAAGCGGCTGCCGTCTAGGATTCCATCAAGGACGCGCCGCAGCAGGCGACGGGCATCGCGTTCATTACCAGATCTGGGGCGAGGCCCCGCACGAACTCCGTCCCGGCATGACCGTCACCATCCCTGCCGGGATCAAGCACTGGCACGGCGCAGCCCCCGGCAGCATGTTCCAGCATATCTCCATCATGGAATCCGTCCCCAAGATCACAACCGAGTGGCTGGAAGAAGTCAATCCTGCAGATTACGAAGCATTGAACCCATGATGCCCCCTGTAATCATCGGTTCTCACTTGTAATCACAGGTTTATACAGACTAACGAAACGAGACTTCTGCCGGAGTCTCGTTTTCTTTATCATGAGAATCGAGGAAACCACTGTGTTGCCGTAAGTGAGGCAGAATACAAATAAGATATAGAAAGAATGAGTATGCTTATGAGACAGATGAATGCAAGAGCAATCAACGAGACTAGCCCAGTAAAGCCCGTCAGGCCGGTCGTCAAGACGCGGCAGGTACGCAAGGCGCTGTTCACGGGCAGCACACCGCTGCGCGAGGTCATCCATGCGCCGTACTTCAAACCGTTCGGGCGGCTGCTGTTCCCGACGACGTGGCCGATACCGCGGCAGGCGACGCTGTCGGACCTGCGCGCGTTCCTGCCGTGGTATTCGGAGATACGGACGAAGACGAGCATCGAGGTGCTGACGGCACTCTACGGGGACGCGAAGAGCGGGGAGACCATCTTCTATCCCATCTACACGGAGGCGGAGCAGGCCGAGATGCCGGCCAAGCGGGACACGGGCCTGTTCTTCTTCCGCAGCCGTGCGCCGAAACGCCACCGCACGGCGGTCTGCAGTGCAGGCGGCGGCTTTGTTTACGTCGGCGCCATCCACGACAGCTTCCCGCACGCGCTGGCGCTCTCGCGGCGCGGCTACGATGCCTTTGCGCTGATCTACCGGCCCGGTGCCAAGACGGCCTGTGAGGACCTGGCCCGCGCGCTGGCCTTCCTCTTCGCGCACGAGCAGGAGCTCGGCATCTCGATGGAAGGGTACTCGCTCTGGGGCGGCTCGGCCGGCGCGCGCATGTCGGCCTGGCTCAGCGACTACGGCACGGGCGCCTTTGGCGAGCGCGCCTTGCCGCGCCCGGCGGCCGTCGTGCTGCAGTACACGGGCCTCAGTGAGGTCACGGGGCGCGAGGTCCCGACGTACAGTTGCGTCGGCGACGAGGACCCGATTGCCGACTGCCACACCGTGCAGAGCCGCATCGATGCCCTGCGTGCGGGCGGCGTTCCCGCAGAGCTCGAGATCTTCCCAGGACTCGCGCACGGTTTCGGACTCGGCAATGGCACAGTCGCCGAGGGCTGGCTGGACCGTGCCGTCGCCTTCTGGGAGGCACAGCTCGGGCGATAACAGTTGGTTCAAACTGCCTAACAGATGGAGACTTCTGCGAGGCCGCGCGGGGGGCTATAATACAGTCATCTTGAGCCACTTTGTGACGAATTCCATCCTGCTGGCCGTGGCCCTTTGCGCGTTAGCCACCCCTTCTGGCAATATGCTGGCTATGCTGGCAGCACTTTATAACAAGGATTCGTTTCTGCTGGCGACGGAGGGCATTTCCCTAACGACGGCGGTGTCGGTTGTCACTATGCCGCTCGTGGCCTGGATTGTTGGCATCGGCTGATGCCACTTCCTCATAATCGACAAGATTTCGATAGGAGATGTTTGGATATGAAAATCTTATTTATCAATGGCAGCCCGAACCGCGAGGGCAATACGGCAAATCTGGCAAAGGCACTGCTCGCCGGCCACGAATACGAGACGCTGATGCTGACGGACTACCGAATCAACGTCTACGGACAGGATTTGCCAGGTGACCAGCTCGAGGAAGTCCTGGCAAAGATCCGCGAGGCAGACGTGCTCGTCATCGGCTCTCCAGTCTACTGGCACAACATCTGCGGCTCGGTGCGCACGCTGCTCGACCGCTTCTACGGCCCCGTTGCCGAGGGCAGCCTGCACGGCAAGTGCTTCTTCCTGTTCCAGGGCGCCGCTCCGGAAAAGTGGATGCTCGAAGCCGGTGACTACACGATGAAGCGCTTCGCCTCGATGTACGGCTATGCATATGGAGGCATGGCCACGAACCGCCGCGAAGCTGAGCAACTGGCACAGAAGCTTTGAGGCGTGGCTGGAGAGAACGGAGTCTTTTGATGAAACCGATGAACTATTGGAAGAAAGCAGCGGTAGCCCTGATGCTCGCGGGTTTTGGCAGCTTCGGCTTCTCGTATCAGCCGGCCTCTGCCATGCAGCATCCGGTGACGATTGAGGACCAGGGCAGTTTCATGGCTGGCGGCAAGACGGTGACGGCACCGGGCACGTATGACGGCACGAAGCCGACGGACTTCGCCGGCGAGACGCTGCATGGGGATCACGCTTACGTGTTCTACCAGAAGCCGGTCAAGGCCAAGAAGACGAGCATAGTCTTCCTGCACGGCTACGGCCAGTCGGGGAAGACCTGGGAGACGACGCCGGACGGGCGCGATGGCTTCCAGAATATTTTCCTTGAGAAGGGGTACAAGACGTACGTCGTGGATGAACCGGGCCGCGGCAAGGCCGGCCGTCGCACGACCCCGGGCACGGTCTCGGCACAGCCGGATGACCAGCTCTGGTTCAACACGTTCCGCATCGGCGAGTGGCCGGATACGTACGACAATGTAGCAGTGCCGCGCACAAAAGAAGCTGAGGAGCAGTTCTTCCATGCGATGACGCCGGATACGGCGCCGTTTGACCCGCAGGTCGTCGCCGATGCGATGACGGCTGTCATGGATAAGGCCGGTGACGGCGTGCTCGTCACGCATTCGGCTGGCGGCGGCCCTGGCTGGCTGACGGGCATCCAGTCGGAGCACGTCAAGGGCATCATTTCGCTGGAGCCGGGTGCGTTCCCGTTCCCGAAGGGACAGGCGCCGGCCGTCGAGAAGACGACGAGCCCATTCCCGGCCACGCCGATGGAAGTCTCGATGGAAAACTTCCTGAAGCTGACGAAGATCCCGACGGTCATCTACTTTGGCGACAACATCCCGAAGGGAGATACGCCGGTCGCGAACTGGGGCCAGGACAACTGGCGCGTGCGCTGGAATCTCGCCAAGAAGTGGGAGGCTGTCATGCGCTCCTACGGCGCGGATGTCAGCGTCGTCTCGCTGCCGGACATCGGCATCAAGGGCAGCACGCACTTCATGATGGCAGACCTCAACAATCGCGAGGTCGCCGATGCAATGGTCAAGTGGATGCACGAACGCAAGCTTGACCGCTGAGACAATGGTCTTGAAAGAAAGAGAACAGGAGATTGATATAGATGGAAAAGAGACGTTTGGGACGAAGCAATGTATTCGTCAATCCGGTCGGCCTCGGCTGCATGGGCTTCAGTCATGCGATGGGCGAGCCGGTCGCGAAGGAGCAGGCTGTCCGCACGCTGCGCGAGGCAGCAGAGGCCGGCTATGATTTCTTCGATACGGCGGAATGCTATACGGGCGTATTGCCGGACGGCTCGACCTCGTACAATGAGGAGCTCGTGGGCAAGGCGCTCCAGGGTATCCGCGACAAAGTCGTCATTGCGACGAAGATGGGCGTTTACCACAATGAAGACCGCACGCTCTCGCTCGACAGCAGTCCGACGGCCATCCGCAAGAGCATCGAAGGCAGCCTACGCCGCCTGGGCACGGACTACGTCGACCTCTACTACCAGCACCGCATCGACCCGAAGGTGGAGCCGGAGGTCGTGGCCGCCACGATGAAAGAGCTCATCAAGGAAGGGAAGATCCGCGCCTGGGGCATCTCGGAGACGACTGAGGAATACCTGCGCCGTGCGAACGCTGTCTGCCCGGTCACAGCCATCGAGAACCGCTATTCGATGATGGCGCGCTGGCATGAGTCGCTGTTCCCCGTCTGCGAGGAGCTCGGCATAACGTTCGTCGCGTTCTCGCCGATGGCCAACGGCTTCCTGACGGGCAAGTACTCGCCGAAGACGAAGTTCGAGGGCAGTCAGGACTACCGCAAGCAGATGCCGCAGTATTCCGAGGAAGGCTACGAGAAGGGCAAGAAGCTCCTCGACTTCCTGACGGGGCTCGCAGAAGAGAAGAAAGCGACGCTCGGCCAGCTCTCGCTCGCCTGGATGCTCGCTAAGAAGCCGTACATCATCCCCATCCCGGGCTCGCGCAAGCTCAGCCGCCTGAAGGAGAACCTCGCGGCAGCCGACGTCGAGCTGACGGCGGATGAAGTGGCGCGCATCGACACGGAACTCGATGGAATGGATTTTGAAGTATTTGGCGGCTATGCAGCAAGATGAGGAAATAAAGATTGCTGGTTGCAGAAAGTGGGTGTTTGTCATGGACAAGTTTTCGAGACGCAGTTTTGTGAAGATGGCGGGGTTGGTGGCCGCAGCAGCGGTCATGCCGGGTTCCTCGTCGGACGAGATCAAGAAGGCGGAGGCCAAAGAAGAAGAATTGACGAAGGCGGAGCCCGGAACGGGTGGCGACCATTACGATGCGCCGCAGGGGCGTCAGGGTGGCGAATCGGTTGTCTACTTCACGCGCGACCTATCGGCCGCCGGACTGCTCAAACTGTATGAGAAGATTGCGCCGAACATCACGGGGCGCGTCGGCATCAAGCTGCACACGGGCGAGCCGCACGGGCCGAACATCATCCCGCGGCCGTGGGTCAAGGAGCTCATCGCGAAGGATCTGCCTGAGGCGAAGATCGTCGAGACGAACACCTATTATCAGGGCGACCGCTACACGACGGAGCAGCATAGGAAGACCCTGGCCATCAACGGTTGGGACTTCGCGCCCGTCGACATCATGGATGAGTCCGGCACAGCCATGCTGCCCGTCAAGGGCGGCAAGTGGTTCACGGAGATGTCCGTCGGCGCGCATCTCCTGGATTACGATTCGCTGCTCGTGCTCACGCACTTCAAGGGCCACACGATGGGCGGCTTCGGCGGCTCCAACAAGAACATCGGCATCGGCTGTGCGGACGGCCGCATCGGCAAGAAGATGATCCATACGGGCTCCGAATCCGAGCAGTGGGCTATGAGTAAGGAAATGCTCATGGAGCGCATTACGGAGTCGTCGAAGGCGACAGTAGACCATTTCGGCGATCACATCGCCTACATCAATGTGCTGCGCAACATGCCGGTGGATTGCGACTGCGCGGGCACGATGGCCGCAAAGCCGACGGTACCGAACATCGGCATCTTAGCCTCGACAGACATCCTCGCCATCGACCAGGCTTCTGTCGACCTCGTCTACGCGCTGCCGGAGCACTACCGTCATGACCTCGTCGAGCGCATGGAGACGCGCCACGGCCTGCGCCAGCTCAGCTACATGAAGGATCTCGGCATGGGCCGCGACCGCTACGTCCTGCTCGACTGCGACCATGGCGAGAAGCCCATCACGCTCGCCGACGCCGTGAGCAAGGTCAAGCCGTTCCGCTGAGATACATTGAGACATAGGTCATCGAGAAGATAGAAAAGGAGAATCGTGAGAATGGAATATACGAATCTGAGCAATGGCGTCAAGGTCCCTCTTTTGGGCCTCGGTACGTTCACGATCAGCCCGGAGGATACGGAGCGCTCAGTCTACGAGGGCATCAAGGCGGGTTACCGCCTCATCGATACGGCGAATGCCTACCTGAATGAGGAGGCTGTCGGCAGGGGAATCCGGCGCGCGCTGGAGGAAGGCATCGTGAAGCGCGAGGCGATCTTCCTCTCGACAAAGATCTGGCCGACGCACTACGAGAGAGAGGATGCGGTGGAGAAGACGCTCGAGCGCCTCGGCGTCACGTACGTCGACCTGCTCTTCATCCACCCGCCCTCCGGCAATTTTATAGCGGGCTACAAGAACATCGAGCGCGCCTATCAGGCGGGCAAGGCCCGCTCGCTCGGTATCTCGAATATCCACGGCGAGAAGCTCGAGCGACTGCTCGCCACTGCAGAAGTCAAGCCGCATGTCATCCAGCTCGAGACGCATCCGTACTGCATCCAGCACGAGACGCTGGACCGCCTCAAAGCGTACGGCACGAAGCTCATGGGCTGGTATCCGCTCGGTCACGGCGACAAGGGCCTGCTGCAGGAGCCGGTCTTCAATGAATTGGCCGCGAAGTATCACAAGAGTGCAGCGCAGATTATCCTGCGCTGGGCCGTGCAGAAGGGATTCATCACGATCCCCGGCACGAAGAATCTCGACCACCTTCGCGCGAACATCGACCTGTTCGATTTCGCTCTGACGCCGGATGAGATGGCGGAGATTGCCGTACTCGACGGCAAGAAGCGCTACTATACGCCGGATGAAGCGCAGGAAGAGTCGTATGCCTCGATGCATCTGCCGTTCGAGAGCTGAGACCGCGAAAGACAAAGATAGTGAAACGCAAAAAACCGCAAGACGAGTCGGTCGGACTCGTCTTGCGGTTTTTTTATGTTGCAGGGGTGTCTTTTGTCAGCACGACGCGGTCGACGGTGGTGCCGTCCTCGAGGTGGCAGGTGGCGATGCACTTGTTCGGGGTGACGGCGAGCGTCATGTAGTTGCGGTAGCGGCCCGGGTCGGACTGATCGAGGCTAACCTTGTCGAAAGTCGTGTCGGGCGGCACGGTGTAGCGCTCGTTGCCCGCGGGGCCGAACATCAGGTAGGTGGGGCCGTGGTCAGAAGGCGTTTCGTCATAGATGTGGCCGCGGTTGCGGTACGTGTGCATGTGGCCCGTGAGCACGAGATCGATGCCGAGCGCGTCGAACGCTTTCATGAAGTCGTGGCCGACATCGCTGATGCCGCCAGCATGGCCCGTGCCCGGCTGATATTCGTCATAGGCGATGACGTCCTTGTGCATCAGGACGATCTTCCATGGCTTATGGCTGGCTGCGGCATCGTGCTTGAGCCAGAGCAGCTCTTCCTGCAAGAGGCCGGGCTTCAGCTCCGCGAGCTCTTCAAACTGCGTGTTGAGCACGATGAAGTGGGCGGGGCCGTAGTCGAACGAATAGTAGTAGCCGGGAAAAGTCCGGCTGCCGTTGCCTGGGACGGCAAACGAGGCGAGGTAGCGGCGCGGCAGGGCGAACTTCCAGTCGAGCCCGTAGCACTCGTGGTTGCCCATGACGGGCGCGAACGGCATCGCCTTGGCGCGGCCGGCCAGCAGCGCCGCGAAGAAGCTCTGCCAGTGCCAGTCGGACTGGCCGTTGTCCGTGAGGTCGCCGATGTCAGCGAGGAAGGCGGCCTGCGGATGGCGCGCGAGTGCCTTCGCGAGCAGCTCTGCGAAGGGCTCGTACGTTTCGCCGCACTGCGAGTCGTCGATGAGCAGTGCCTCGAAGGCCGTGAGCTCGGCAGGCGGCGTATCGATTGGCAGCGAGACAGTCTCTGCGGCCATGGCGATTGTGCCCTCGTAAGACGTCGCGGGCGTCAGGCCCGTGAGCCGCACGGTGTAGAACGTCGTCGTTGTATCATCCTGCACGAGCGTGTCTGTCTCCGGTGTGTAGGTCTGCGACGGACCGGTAGGTGCGGTCAGTGTGAAGCTGGCCTGCTGCCGCGCGCCCTCTGCCTGCCACATGATGGTGCGGCTCGTCGTGGAGTCCGCCGTGATGATCTGGCGCGGGAATTTTATCGTGCGGCCCGCGGCAGCTGCCGGGACGAAGCGCCCGAGGCCGAGCGCCAGGAGCGCGCTCGTGCAGAGCTTGAGGAAGGTTCTTCTGGACATCTTTTGCATAATTTCCTCCTGTCGATTTCGTTGCTTCTATTATACTTCATTTCGCCTGCGATTCGCCTCACCTTATCAATTTTCTTGCGATTCTGGCAGGATTTTTTTGAAATTTCTCGTAATCTTTCCATAGTGATGATTTTAGTGATACTTTCGCAATAGTTGAGGAGGGATTTTTATGGCAATCGTGGCTGCGATGGCGGTGCCGCATCCGCCAATCATTCTGCCGGAGATCGGCAGGGGCGAGGAGAAGAAGATCGCGAAGACGGCGGCGGCTTACCGCGAGGTCATGCGCCGGGCGGCGGACTTGGAGCCGGACACCGTCGTCATCACGAGTCCGCATGCGACGATGTACAGCGACTACTTCCACATCTCGCCCGGAAAGAGCGCACGGGGGGATTTTTCGGCATTCCGCTGCCCGGAGGTCGAGATTGAGGCAGAGTACGATGCGGCCTTCTCTAAGGCACTCGCGGATGCCTGCGCGGAGGAGGACCTGCCCGCGGGCTTCCTCGGCGAGCGGGAGCCGGCACTCGACCACGGCACGATGATCCCGCTCTACTTCCTGCAGCCGGCACTCAAGAAGCCGGTCAAGGTCGTGCGCATCGGCCTCTCGGGCCTCTCTGCCGACGTACACTACCGGCTCGGCCGCCTGATCCAGGATACGGCGGAGAAGCTCGGCCGCCGCACCGTCTTCATCGCGAGCGGCGACCTCTCGCACAAGCTCAAGGAAGACGGCCCGTACGGTTTCGTGAAGGAAGGCCCTGTCTTTGACGAAGCGGTCACAGAAGACCTCAGCAAGGCCGACTTCCTCTCGCTCCTGACCATCTCGCCGGACCTCGCGGAGTGCGCGGCGGAGTGCGGCCTGCGCTCGTTCTGGATCATGGCGGGCGCGCTCGACTGCCAGCGCGTCCATGCCGAGCTCTTGTCGCACGAGGGGACGTTCGGCGTCGGCTACGGCGTCGCCTACTTCACGCCGGAGGGCGAGGACGATGCGCGCGACATCGGCCGCCAGCTCATTGATGCGGAGACGCAGGCCATCGCCAAGGTCCGCGAGCAGGAGGATGCCTATGTGCGCCTCGCGCGCGAGAGCCTCGAGACGTTCGCGCGCAGCCACACCATGCTGCCCGTGCCGAAGGACCTGCCCGAGGACCTGCAGGACAGGCGGGCGGGCTGCTTCGTCTCCATCAAGAAGGACGGCCGGCTGCGCGGCTGTATCGGCACCCTGGCGCCGGGCCGCCGCAATCTCGCCGAGGAGATCATCTGCAACGCCGTCTCGGCCGGCATGCACGACCCGCGCTTCCCGCAGGTCACGCCCGACGAGCTGCCGAAGCTCGTCTACGACGTCGACGTGCTCTCCGAGCCGGAGCCCATCGACTCGCCCAAGGAGCTCGACGTCAAGCGCTACGGCGTCATCGTGCAGAACGGCGAGCGCCGCGGTGTGCTGCTGCCGGACCTCGCGGGCGTCGATTCCGTCGAGCAGCAGATCGCCATCGCGCGGCGCAAGGGCAACATCGGCGCGAAGGAGAAGGTCACGCTCTGGCGCTTCGAGGTGACGCGCCATGTCTGAGCAATCCGGAGCCAAAGCTGTCTGCTGGCTCTGCCCACACCGCTGCCATCTCGCCGACGGGCAGACGGGCTTCTGCCGCGCGCGGCAGAATAAGGGCGGCATCATCCGCTCCCTGAACTACGGCCTCCTGACTTCGGCGGCGCTCGACCCCATCGAGAAGAAGCCGCTCTACCACTTCCATCCGGGAAGCCACATCCTCTCGCTCGGCAGCTTCGGCTGCAACCTGCGCTGCCCGTTCTGCCAGAACTACACGATCTCGCAGGCCGGCTCCGATGGCTTTGCGGGGCAGAGACTGCCGTTGGACCGCGTGACGCCGAAGGAGATCGTGGCGGCAGCCCAGCGGCTCGAGGAGACGTCGGGCAACATCGGCGTGGCCTTCACCTACAACGAGCCGCTCGTCGGCTATGAATTCGTCTACGACACGGCAAGGCTCCTCAAGGAAGTCGGCCTCGCCACCGTGCTCGTGACGAACGGCCAGATCGAGAAGGACTCCTGGCTGCACCTGCTGCCGTACATCGATGCCGTCAACATCGACCTCAAGGGCTTCACGCAGGCGTTTTACGATTGGATCGGCGGCGACTTAGAGACAACAAAAGCCGCCATCGCGATGGCGGCAGAAGATGGCGTCCATGTGGAAGTCACGACGCTCGTGATACCGGGGAAGAACGACAGCGCCGCGGAGATGGCGGCGGAGGCGGAGTGGCTCGCAGGGATCTCGGCAGAGCTGCCATTGCACCTCTCGCGCTACTTCCCACGCTATCAGGTGGATATCCCGATGACGCCAGTCGAGACCTTGCAGCAGCTGAGGCGCGTGGCGGAGGTGCGGCTGCGCTTCGTCCACCTCGGCAACATCTGACTGGGATTTACGTCTCAGGCGCGTGCTTGGCCGCGCGCTTCTCGTATATCCAGGCGCCTGCGATGAGGACGACGGCGAAGATGCAGACGACGATGAGGCGCGTCGGGTCTTCCTGATGCGTCAGCGTGTCGTGGCCGATGATGGCCTCGATGCCCGTCGACGGGAACTTGCCGACGAAGGAGGCGATGACGTAGTCGCGCATCGACATCGCGGAGAGCGCGCCGAGCGCGTTGAGGAGGATGGACGGGAAGTACGGCACCATGCGTGCGACGAGCATGACGGCGAAGCCGCGCTTGCCGCTGTACTTGTCGAGGTTCGAAAGCGTCGGGTGCTTGTTGATGATCTTCTCGGCTGCATCGCGGAAGAAGAAGCGCAGCAGCACGAAGCTCAGGAGGACGCCGACCGTCTCGGCGGCGACGGAGAGGAAGATGCCCCAGAAGATGCCGAAGATCAGCGTGTTGGCCGTCGAGAAGATGATGGCGGGCGGGAAGCCCAGCGCGTTGACGAAGAGCGTCAAGAGGAAGCTGAAAAGCACGGCCCACTCGCCGAAGGAGGCGATGTAGCTGGCCGTCTCCTGGATGTCGCCGCGCGAGAGCAGGCCCCATAGATGCGGCAGGAAGGCCGGGTCGGCCAGGTGGATGATGAGGAAGAGCAGGACGATGGCGAGCGCTGCGGCCACCTTGACCATCCTCATGGATTTTTTCATATGGTGATTCCCCCTAGATCATTTCCGATATTATAGTCCCATTATAGCATCGCTTCCATGGAGATTGTATGAATCCCGCCGCGTTTTTTGGCGAGTCGCGAGGAGATGGATGGAGATTCCGCAGATTCTATGATAAAATAGAGGATATTAGTCTGATTTCAAGGGGGATTTTTCATGCAGGAAATGCTGCCGGGCTTTCTGACAGCGGCCTCACTGGCAGCTTCGCTATTGCTGATCCCGACGCTCTTAGTGCAGGCGGGGGCGCCGTTCATGGGCATCTACACGGCCTCCGTGCTCATGGCCATCGCGGGGACGCTCGTCTTCGCGCGGCTCGGCCTGCCCGTCGCGGCGGCACCGGGGGCTGCTTTGACCTCGTGGCTCGTCGCCGTCGTCATGCTCGCACATGGCGTGAGCTGGCAGATGGTGCTCTTCTTGGGCGCTGTCGTCTCGCTCGTGCTGACGGCGGCGCTCGCCTTCGCTGTGTTCTCGCGGCGGCCGGGAAGGCTTGAGGGGCTCGTCCAGCTTTTTCCCCCGTGCATCGCGGACGGCTTGCAGGGCGCGCTCGGCCTGATGCTGCTCGTGCAGGGCCTCTACCAGGGCCATCTGCTCATGAGCTCACCGGTGGCACCCGTGCAGCTCGGCAACATGGCCGACCCCGTGGCCTACCTGAGCCTCGTGGGCATCATCGCGATGCTCGCGCTCATGGCCGTCGGGGCGCGCTGGGCCGTCTTCGGCGGCGTCCTCGTGAGCGCCGTGCTCGCCTTCATCGGCGGCTTCTGGGTGCTGCCGGACGCGCCGTTTTTCCTGCCGGAAGGGCTCGATCGCACCGGTCTTCAGCTCATATTCATGAACGGGTGGGAAAATATAAGGGTGTGCGATTATGCAGACCTCTCGCTCGTCCTCGTGCTCTTCCTTGTCTTATCCGGTTGGGGAGGGCTCCGGGCACTGGCTCCGGCCATCGATGACGGGCAGATGAGAAAGTCGCTGCTATCCATGAGCGGCCTCAGCTTTGTCGCCAGCCTGCTCGGCACGATGCCGCTGACGGCGGCGCCGGAGTCGGCGGCGGGCCAGGCCATGGGCGGCCGCACGGGCCGCATGGCCTATTGGACGGCAGCCTTCCTCGTGCTCGCGCTCTTCGCGGAGCCGATGCTGCAGTCGATGGCCTCGTTCCCGAGCATCTTCGCGCCAGCCTACGCCGGTGCGGGCCTCGCGCTCCTGCTTCGCATGAAGCCGGTCTTTGCGGGAAGCCTTGCGGATAAAGTGGCGGCGGGGCTGCTCTTCCTGATCCTGCCGCTGACGCAGGATATCGCTGCGGGGCTCGGCGCCGCCTGTGTCGCCTATGTCAGCCTCGCCATCTTAGCGGGCGAGCACGTCAGCCGCCTGCTGCGCGCGCTGACCGTCCTGTTCCTCTTGTATTTCTTTTATCAAAATGCGCCGTAAAACCCCGTCCTTTAGGGCTGGGGATATAAGG